>Ga0307989_1001092_pt1 | contig 15327 bp, 17 predicted proteins | sample EllFjometagen185_FD_203164 | JGI IMG/M metagenome (GOLD analysis project Ga0307989, IMG submission 203164) | Marine microbial communities from Ellis Fjord, Antarctic Ocean - #185 | ecosystem: Environmental > Aquatic > Marine > Unclassified | place: Southern Ocean | collected 2014-10-08
ACCGAATGCCCATCTATTTTTATCCCCGGATATTCAGGAAGAACTACCGGCATATGCAATGGTTCCTGAAGTTGACGAATCCAAATGCTCTTTATGCGGAGAGTGTGCTGCGATTTGTCAGTTTCAGGCGATTGTCGTTGCAGGCAGTGGTGTGTTGACATTTCCTAAAATGTGCCATAGTTGTGGTGGTTGCATGCTTGTTTGTCCGGAAAGGGCCATTACAGAGAAAAAAAGGGAAATTGGTAAAGTTAATAAAGGCACAGCCAGCTTACTTGGTTTTACCGAAGGAGTACTGAATATTGGTGAAGCAATGGCGCCACCATTAATCAAGAAAGTAAAAAAGGAAATTCAAGCGGATAAAATAAACATCATTGATGCTCCTCCAGGAACTTCTTGTCCCGTGATAACGGCGATGAGTGGTGTGGACTACATTATTATGGTTACGGAACCGACACCTTTTGGCTTACATGATTTAAAACTTGCCGTTGAAGCAGCAGGAAAATTAAATACTCCCTGTGGTTTAATTATTAATCGATCTGATTTGGGAGATGATCAGGTAAAAAAATATGCTAAAGAAAAAGGGTTGCCGATATTGATGGAAATTCCATATTTAAGGGAAATTGCTGAAATATATTCCAGAGGAGATTTATTTGTGAAAGTTTTACCGGAATGGAGTGACAAATTGTTGGAAATGTTTGATGGCATAGAAGGCAATATTAAAAGAGGTAATATCTCATGAGAGAAATGGTTATTACCAGTGGCAAAGGTGGAACCGGCAAAACCAGTTTTACAGCTTCCTTTGCTTATCTGGCAGAAAATAAAGTCCTTTGCGATGCAGATGTCGATGCTGCAGATCTGCATCTAATTTTAAATCCAGTCATTCAAAAACGAATGGATTTTAAAGGGGGAAATTACGCCCGAATTAATCAGGATCAATGTACTCAGTGTTTTATTTGTAAACAATTATGCCGATTTGATGCTATTGATTCACAATTTCGAGTTAACCCAGTTGATTGTGAAGGTTGTGGCGTTTGTGTAAAATTCTGTCCGGAACAGGCCATTGAGTTTCCAGTAAGGACCTGTGGAGAATGGTATATTTCGGAATCAGATGTTGGTCCTATGGTTCATGCCAGGTTAGGTATTGCCGAAGAAAATTCAGGACGTCTGGTGGCTTTGGTTAGGCAGGAAGCCAAAAAACTGGCGGAAGCTAAAGGGTTGGATTTATTAATAACAGATGGACCTCCTGGTGTCGGATGTCCGGTGATTTCCTCGATTACCGGTGCCAATATATTGTTGATAGTTACTGAACCCACTGTATCAGGATTACACGATTTACAGAGACTGGTTCAGCTGGCAAGTACCTTTAGATTGCCCTGTAAAATTTGTATTAATAAATTTGATATAAATCTGGAACAAACTGAAAAAATCGAACAATATGCAGCCCAAAATGATATCGAAACTCTTGGAAAAATTCCTTTCGATTCAATATTTGTCGAAGCGATGCTTCAAAAACAATCCATTTTTGAATTTAACCCGGATTCTCAAATTTGTGGAATAATGAAAGATATTTGGGACAAAATATTACGAATGCCTGAAATGAATGTTATCGGTTCACTTCCAGCATTTGCAGTTTAACAATAAACAATAAACAAAAAACGGAGATTTTTTATTATGAAAGATGGAAGAATTGCGGTTCCTTCGCAAAATACTGGTGGGATAGATGGCTTACGGGCCGGGCATTTTGGCCACTGTGATGTGTTCACTTTAATTGATGTTGAAAATGGTGACATTAAATCAGTTTCTACCATTGAAAATGGGGGACATGCTCAGGGTGGTTGTATGGTTCCTGTAAATCTACTGGCCAGTCATAAGGTTAATGCTTTGATCGTTGGAGGAATTGGACTTCGACCGCTAATGGGCTTCAAACAGGTTGGGATTGAGGTTTATCATGAAGCAGAACGTGCTGAAACCAGACCGGTTGTTGAAGATTTAATTAGTGGTAAACTTTCAATAATAGAAAATGATCAGGTTTGTGGCGGCGGTGGCGGACAACCTGAATAATATATTGTGTATAAGGAATAATATGATAGTAGCAGTTACATCCCAAGGGGTAGATATCAATTCACAAATGGATCAAAGATTTGGTAGAGCTTCCCATATATTGATTGTTGATTCTGAAACCATGGAATTTAAAGTGATGGATAATCAGCAAAACAGTAATTTATTAAAGGGTGCTGGCATCCAAACCAGTGTCAATATTAAAGAAGCAGGGGCAGAGGTTTTAATGACCGGTTTTTGTGGCCCTAATGCCATAAAAACACTTAATGCTTCAAAAGTTAAAGTGATTACTGATGTGAGTGGTAGTGTTAAAGAAGCCATGGAATTATTTAATTCCGGTAATTTTAAATATTCCACTGAAGCAAACGCTCAAGGTCATTCAATGTAAAATTTTCTGAATCCTGAATCCTGAAGACTGTAAGGTAGGTTTGTCAATAATTTATCATGTGATTTTATTAGACATTAACTTCTCCGGATCTATCTTACAGTTTTAAGATGATATTCGCCATATTCAAGTCTGAATAAATGCGTTTTCTTCACTATTTTTCCCTGCCATAAGCTAAGATCCTGCCCGATAACCGCACTCCTGTTCAAGCTTAATAACAGCGTTGATATCCTTTTCCAAATCATATAACCTTAGTTTTGATTTCAAAAAAGGGGATATGAAAAAAATTTGCTTATTATTGTTGCTTTTCGGAGCTGTTGGTAATTTATACGCCTATGAACGTTACAATCGTGTAAAAAACTTTGATCACTATTTTTCAAAGTATTCCAAACGATACTTTGGACCGGGTTTTGATTGGAAACTATTTAAAGCCCAGGCTGTGGCAGAATCCCGCCTTAATTCAAAAGCCAAATCCCATGTTGGCGCTAAAGGTTTAATGCAAATAATGCCAAAAACCTTTCAGGAAATAAAAAAAAAGAATCCCGGCATCAAGGGATCTAATTTACAACCAAGATGGAATATTGCGGCTGGCATCTATTATAATCGATCGATTTGGAATTTATGGCGGGCGGATCGATCGTTTCTGGATCGACTGAATTTTATGTTCGGGTCCTATAATGCGGGTAAGGGAAATATTTTAAAAGCACAGAAAATTGCTGAAAAAAGAAATCTTAACCCAAATCGGTGGGATTCGATTGAAAAAACACTATCAAAAATTACGGGTAAACATAGCCAAGAAACAATTAACTATGTCCAAAAAATTCACATCATTAAAAAATTGCTAAAATAATGGAAACTAATATTAGTATTACCATTCTAAATATCGCTTATGCTACCCTGGGAGCCTTCATTACATTGCTGTTTATGGTTATTGGATATAAAACTTTCGATAAAATTACGCCTTTTGATACCCATGTCCAGCTTGAAAAAGGAAACATTGCGGTTGGAATAGTCATCGGTTCGATATTTGTTGGTCTTGGGATCGCAGTTGGCCTGGTTGTTGGACTTGGACTGAATTGATGCCAAGGGAAGGATCAAAACCCAAGTACCTTAACGCCAAGTGAGAACCTCTGTTATAAGTATAATGTTCGTTGCCTTATTCAATATTAAGGTGATCTGATTTTGGGCCTTTACAAAATTAGCTGGCACCATCAAAGTTATTATCCTTTAAGTGACATACTACAATAAATAAATTGGAAATTTAATGGCTCGTGATTTAAAGTATAATGAGTTTAAACTTAATAAATCTCCCCGGTTAAAAAAATTCAGACATTCACTGGAATATTACTTTGCACGTGGGTTAATACTATTTTCAGGAATGTGGTCAGTTAGAACAAATTTGAAAATGGGAAGTTTAATTGGTAAATTAGGCTACCGTTTGGCAAAAAAAGAAAGGGGAATTGCAGATTATCAGCTTAAGTTTTGTCTTCCTGAATTATCAGACGAAGAAAGGGACGTCATTGTAAAAGACGTTTTTATAAATACCGGGAAAACCGTGTTTGAAACTTTGTGTGTGAATAAAATTCGCAAACAGGCCGATACCTGGATTAAGTTTCATAATCAGGACGTTATCGAAGAAGCTCAAAAAGCCGGTAAAGGAGCAATTTTACTAGTGGCTCATGTTGCTAATTGGGAACTTTTTACGATCGTTTTTGAAGAATTGGGCATTTTGGGAAAAGCAATTCAAAGTCCTGTGGGTGATGAAAAATTGGATAATATTTTGCAAAAAAACCGACAATCCTCAAATTTAACGATGATTCCCCGGCAAGGAAAGCAATCGGTTAAAGAACTACTCAATTGTTTCAGAACTAATCAATTTCTGGTAACGATTATTGACCAGGATACGAGAGCCAAGAGTATTTTTGTAGATTTTTTTGGTAAAAGTGCAGCCACGCCATCCGGACCAGCCGGATTGGGCCAAAAGTTTAAAGTTCCTGTTATATCAGCTTATAGTTATCGGGATGAAAATGGCGCCCACCATTTTGATTTTCAGAAATTATCAGATGCACCCTATCAGGGCGGAGACGAAGAAATTCTCGAATTAACTCAAAAGTATTCAATGGCTCTGGAAACACATATTCGAAAATATACGGCACAGTGGATGTGGTTTCATCGTAGATGGAGAAATCAACCGGATAAAGATAAAGAATAAAATATGATACAATCTATTGTTCACATTGCTTTAGTAGTAAAAGATTATGATGAAGCAATCGCATTTTATACTGAAAAATTGCATTTTCAGTTGATTGAAGACACTTATCAGCCGGAACAGGATAAACGCTGGGTGGTAATTGCTCCTCCGGGTTCGAAAGGTGTAACGCTTTTATTGGCCAAGGCTTCAAAATCGGAGCAGGAGCCATTTATTGGTAACCAAACGGGTGGTCGCGTCTTTCTGTTTCTTAACAGCGATGATTTCTGGCGGGACTATAATGAAATGGTTTCCAAAGGCATTAATTTTGTCAGAGCACCTAAACAACAGGAGTACGGTATGGTTGCCGTATTTGAAGATCTGTATGGCAATCTTTGGGATTTGCTGGAGTTAAACAAAGATCATCCGATTTCGGAGCAATCTTAATAAGATAAAGTAACAGTGTAAAATCGAATCGTTATTAAATCTATCGGATCATTTAACTGATATAGTAACCATCATTCTTGTTGTCCTAAGAGTTTTTAAACAGACACCATAAGGCTCTTGAAAATATCAATATGAATGATCGTTGCTATAATAGGCAGAGATGGCGTTTTAGGCTAACTTAGTGATTAAATAAAACGGAGAAAAATGAAGATAGTAACCATACTTGGCAGTCCAAGAAAAAAAGGGAATACGGCAAAAGTTCTTGAATTATTTGAAAATAATCTTGTTAGCCAGGGACATGAAATCGATAGAATCAACATCACCAGCTATAATCTTAAGGGATGTCTGGGCTGCGATAAATGCAAAAAAGTAGTAGACGTACCGGGTTGTATTCAAAAGGATGATATGATGGCTTTATTTGACAGAATGATAAGCGCAGATGCTATTGTTTATGGTACCCCCCTCTACTGGTGGGGATTCACAGCCCAGCTTAAAACCTTAATCGATCGGCAGTATTGTCTGATTAAAAACGATGAGACACCAGAATATAAATCTTTTTTAAAAGGTAAACGAGAGGCTTTACTGGTTACCTGTGCAGACTTGATTGAAGACAATGCGGATCTTATTCCGGTTATGTTTGAAAGAAAATGTAGCTACACAGCCAGTAAAGCGGTCGGGAAGTATATTTTACCGTCATGTACCAGTCCTGATGAGATGGTAGAAGCAGCTAAGGAAATTGCTGGGAAAATGGCCCAGGAGATATTGGGAACTCACTTATAAAGTTTGTACCTCCTCAAGGATGACAAACGCCCTCAGTTCATTGCAATCTCTGGTTTGATTAACTCAGAATAATGAGTGCCAACAATAAAGCCTTAATAATTCGACGACTAAGCGAGGAAATAAATGGGAAAAAGTTTAGAAGGAAAACATCAACTTCATCATAACGGATGTAAAAACCAGAGATAGACCAACGGCTAAAGTCAATTCTTCCTTTTTGGCGCGACAGGCAGAAGCAACAGCGATGGGGCAGATACACCACAGACGGACATATCTGCGGAAACTGTCATGTTCAATGTCTTTGATGGGACTTTAATGACTTTCTGTCCCACAACATAAGTTGTTACCAATACAATGGGTGTTACGATCCAGGCCACAAAGATTCCCGGAACACCGATAGAAAGGATTTTACCAAACAGAATTTCAGCACCTAATAGTACTAAACCAGTTTTGATGTAGTATTCTGTCTGTACAGCAGGTATTACCCATTTTGGTGTTCCGATTGTGTTACTGATAATCAGCCCAAACAAAATAGCCCAGGCTGCGTAACCAATTCCATAATGCTTCATGGTAGCATTTCCGGCAGCTAAATAAGCCAAAATAGCAATTAAAAACACAAACGTGAAACCTTTAATGAATTTACCAATGGATTCACCCATAAACGCTTTTCCGATTCCAAAAAATACAGCCATGAATAGCATAAAGCCAATTAGTGACGGAAGCATATTATAAGGTTTGTTACCTATTTTCTTCTTAGCACTGGAAACATTCTTGGCTGCAGATCTCCATGATATGATGGCTGCTTTGGCATCATTGTTCAATTGTTCGTTGGAAAAATCAGCATCTGCGGCAGCGGCTTCAGCTTGTTTTGCCATATCCAGGGCAGTTGCTGAAGCAGCTTTGCTTGCTTCATATTTTGGCATAGCTGCTTCGTTCTTAGCTTTAGCAGCATCGGCACTTAAATAAAAGGCATCGATCGGATTTGATTTCCATCCTTTAACTTGCTTTGCCCACTGTCGTAAATGACTGAGCTTTCTTTTTCCTTACTCATATTCCCCTCTCCGGTGAATGTTTTTAATTTTAATTTTGCTAATTTTGATTTCATTCAGACACTTATAGCAAAGTTCACTCTAATAGGCCTATTTCTTAAATTCAGGAAATAGTAAAATTGCAGGATATGCACCTGTTACTTATGCCTTGATTTTATGGACAATATTATGATCTTCGCTGTATCTTGTATTATGGCAAAATCATCATGTGCTACTACTTACACTTAAACTTTAAAAAAATGCAATATCACATAAGAGCAATTGATATGCCAGTAATTGGTAAAGGTGTAAGTTACTGTATCTACTGGCTTATTTTGTCTACCTAATTGAGTTGAAGGTGTTTCTGCCAACTGAAGTTGGCAGAAGATTAGCTAGTGTGGTTATGGATAAAGTCCTAAGAAAAAGGAGGAAGTAGTCCCGACCAAGCTGCAAGTTTCGCTTCTCATACAGCGGGGTAGTTCATTTAGATTTGAAGATTAGGGCATTATTAAAATTGGCAGGATTACAAATTTAATTTTAGTGCCATCTGAAAGTGGCAATGCCGCCTAAAGGTGACATATTGGCTACGGTAGTCATTGTTGCTTGGTGTAAATTGTATCTAATACTGTTTCTATTCCCGGAATTTTGAAACATCAATATCATATCGATTAATAATTTTTTGAAGAGATTGTCTTTTGATTCCACTGATTTCTGCTGAAAGGGAAATGTTACCTTTGGCATGTTTTAATAATCTGGAAATATAAGATTTAGTAAACTTTTCTATCATGTGTTCCTTCAACACTTTGTAGGGAGTTGAAAAAGCATCTTCTGATTTAGGGTGTGATATCTCCGGGCGGATGCCTAATACATGCTCAAGCCTGATGGTCTGGCTTTCGGTGATGGCACAGATTCCTTGAATGCAGTTTTCAAGCTCCCGAATGTTTCCCGGCCAGTCACGATTGGTAAAATGTTCTATAACTTCCGGTGCCATCTGTTTAGGGTCGATTTTAAGTTCACAGGCACTTTTTTTTAAAAAATAATCAATATAGATAGGGATATCCGATTTTAATTGCTTTAATGACGGTATTTTTATATTTGTTGTTTGGTCATTTCACTATTGAGCACAGACAAAATCTCATCAAGGCATTGATGCAAATCTGATTTTTTAAAACTGGGCTCGCTAACCCTGGCAAAGTTAAGTAATGATTCGACAATCGTCTTACAGTTTTGCGTATGCTTTTGGATCACTCCAATGTCTTCTGAGACTTGGGTGTCATTTTGAGGGTTTTTATGAATGAGATCGGAATAGCATTTGATGACACCCAGTGGATTATTAATCTCATGGGCGATCCCGGCAGCCAGCTGGCCAATTGAAGCTAGTTTTTCAGTTTGAGCCAGATATTTATCCATTTGTTTACGTTTCGTCACATCCCGGATAACACCTTCAACACCGATAAACTGCTTCCTGTCATCCAGTAAACGGTTGGCTGAAAGAATAACATCGATTTTCTTTCCGGATCGAGTGATTATTTGAAGGTCCATGTCGAGGTCTGTGCTCTCTTCATTGTGAAGTTTATCCAGGACAATATCTTTATCTTTTTGATGAACAAACAGATCAAACAAAGAAATTGAATGAATATCATGAAGATTTTGATCAAAATCTAATAAATTGAATCCGGTTGAATTAAGTTCCTGAAAATAAAAATCAGTATTGCAAATAAATATTGTATTGGGAGAGGATTCAAATAATCGTCGGTATTTTTTTTCTGAATTTCTTAACTCATTATGCATCACCACCAGGTGGTCAGCTGTTTGCTCAAAAACTTCCTGAACCTGTTCGAATTCATCGCCAACCTGATTAAAATCAATGGGAAGGGGTTTCCCTGATCCAATGAACAATTGTTTTTTCTGCGACTATAGGCATTAGTTCAGTATAATAGGGCTTCTTGTTTTTCATGATCATCCCGGTCCATAATTTTTTGTCTCGATTTTTATCGAACCAATTAATTTTAGCCAGTTCAAAATCATCGGCCAGGTTTATTGGATTTCGGGGGTTTTTGGCAGCCCGTTTGTACTGAAATTCAGGGATTTCACCCCTTAATAGTTTCATGATATGGCGCGAAACATAGGTTGTGGGCATAGATTCCAGAATAAAACGATCGTTTCCCAGTTCTTTTTGAATTTGAGGCCTTAAAGTATCTTTGATATAAATACGGATAGAATTGGCGGTGTTTAAAAAAATTTGAGTTTTTTGTTGGACCGTTGTGATTAATTGATTCTGCAGGCTTTTATATACCAATAAAGATACAGCTATACCGGTAATAATGATAATCAAGCCAGAACCTAATCGAAATTGGTTTTTTATGGATAGATATTCCATACCTTGGTATGGAAAGCGTTCAAGCGTATTTTACTAAAAAGAAGATGGTTACCATTTCATTTAATCTGTTAGTACACGATAAATAGTATCTTTACGAGTCTTAAAGACCATAATTATGGAAATTGATAATATTGAAATGACAATAAAATGAGTTGAGGTAGTTTGGGGACATGAGCATTTTTAGCAAAGACTTAGACATTATAATACCAGGTTCTTACTACGATCGCAAGACTCAGTGAGAGCCAAATTACCGGATTGAAAGTAAATAATGGCATTCTCGTTCAGACATTAGTTATAAAGAATTTAAGATTTAAATATATTTAAGAAGACATTCTCCATATATTTAATCCATTGATAGTCGTATGCTTGCAGTGGATAGCAGAAACTTTAAAAAAAATAGTTGTTTAGCGCTTTACATATTCGTATCATATGTTTAAATAACATCTTTTTTGTAACGGGTCGTAGACACCCCGTTTAATAAATTAACACGGAGCTTAAAATGATACGCGTTGTTATTGTAATTGCAGCCTATGTGGCCACGCAATTACTATCTGACATTGCCAGCCTTAAAATCGTACTATTCATGGGATTGTCCATGGACGCCGGTACCTTTATATATCCCTTAACATTTACTTTGAGAGATCTGGTTCATAAAACCTTGGGTGCAAAAGCTACCCGGGTTTTGATATTTGCTACTGCATTTATTAATTTATTTATGGCAGGACTTTTCTGGTTTGTAGCAAAACTGCCGGTAGATCCAAATGCTGGTCCTCAACCCGATTTTGGTTCGGTATTAGCCCCTGTTTGGCGAATAGTGATTGCTTCTATTATTGCCGAAGTGATTTCAGAACTAATCGATACAGAAATTTACCAAATCTGGCTCCGGAAGTTTAAAGATAAACATCAATGGGGTAGAGTGATTTCCAGTAATGCGATTAGTGTCCCTATAGATTCACTACTCTTTTCTTTTATTGCTTTTTATGGCGTCCTGCCCATTGGTGTCGTCTGGGGAATTTTGATTGCTAATATCCTGATAAAAGGGGGTACAACCTTAATCACCTGGCCATTAATTTATGTCATTCCTGAAAAAAGAGTAAAACTACATTAAAATTAAGAATTGATTGCGGTTGTTAGTCGGTTTAAGCAGAAATTACAGAGGGGAACGATTACCAATCTTCGGTAATTATTCTTGAATCGCAGAGTTTGGGAACCATTTGTCCATTTTTTTTGATAAATATCTGAGTGGTAGAGACAGTATCAGTTTCATCAATGGATTGTTGAAACTGATACTGCCCAATACAAACTTTATTTCCATTTTCAGCTGCTCCATAACAACCCTTGTATTTCATTAATCCCCAAGTGTATCTACAATTTGAAATAGTGATAGACATACTGCCACCTCCGGCTTTTTGCTCCTGACATATAGCCGGGCTAAAAAGGGGAATAATCAATATTAATATTAACAGTAATTTTCGCATTGTAACGCTCATTTATTGAATGATTAAAATACGGAAAGCTTTTAACCGCTCGATACTCCATTATTTACAATATTGGTTTCATCTTCAACAATCACTTTCTTTGTTTTCAGATAAACGTTCTCAATCTCTCTGTTTCTGCGATCGATGCCTTAGATAAGATAACGCCAGTCCTCTTTACCTTTCTTTAGTTTTGGAAAAAAAGACGAAATCAGTTAAATCACTCAATCTAGATTAAGGATGTTTTCTTGCCCGTTTATGCGGATTTACTATTGTCAAAGCAGAGTAAATCAATCAGAATACTCGAAATTGCATATTTGTAATTGGACATGCATGTTTTTTATTCAGTGAGTCAACGACAACTGCTTTGCTTATAAATAACAACATCTCTAAGATAAGCGGTATAGAACCAAAAACATTATTATTTATATCAAATTTATGAATGAACCCCAGGAAATTCTGCGTCACATTGTTCTATTTAAATTTAAAACCGATGTTTCGACGGATCAAATTGAATTAGTTAAAAGCGAATTTTGTAAATTGCCACAAAAGATATATTTCATCACTGATTTTGAATGGGGTTTGAATAACAGTCCGGAAAATTTATCACAGGGATTTACCCACTGTTTTTTTGTCACTTTTAAAAGTGAACAGGATCGTGATGAATATCTTCCACATCCGGAACATCAGAATTTTGTTACCATTGCATCACCTTATATTGAAAAAGCATTAGTCTTTGATTACTGGACAAAGTAATAATGAAATAAAATATTTTAGGATTAATATCTAATAAATACGTTAATAATAGGTTATATTATGGTTATCGGTTCAGCTATAGCGGACTCAACTCTGGATAATATTCGAGACTTTGAGATATCCAATCGGATTAAAAGCTTAAAGAAAAAGACCTTTGAGGAACCGAGATATTTATCGATTGAACAAGCAAAGCTGATTACCGAAAGTTATCAAAAGAACCAAGATCAGTCAGTCATTATTAAACGCGCCAAAGCACTGGCTTTAGCTTTGGAAAAGATAAGCATTACGATTGATCCTGAGGAGTTAATTATCGCTAATCGTACTGCCGGAATTAGGGGAGGGGTCGTATCTCCGGAAGCTGGTCTCGGTTGGGTGGATGACGAAATTGAAACACTACCAACACGTCCTCAGGATAAATTCAATGTTAATCAAGCTGATATCAAAGAATTTAGAGAGCAAGTAGCGCCATATTGGCAGGGAAAATCCCTGGAAGATGAGATAAAAAAGACTTTAGGGACGGAAATTAGTGAGATCAATAAAGTTGTTAAAATTAATCAGACAGATCACGCTCAGGGGCATATTTGCCCAAATGTTGAAAAATGGTTGCAGAAAGGACCCGCCGGCATATTAAAGGAGGCACAAGAAAAGCACGTAAATGCGACAGGAGATAAAAAAGACTTCTATCAGGCCACAATTATTGTATTAAAAGCTTATCAGGATTTCCTGGATCGATATGAACTATTAGCGGCTGATTTAAGCAATAAGTCTGTATCCCCCGAAATTAAGAAACAGCTATTGGAAATTAAAAATATCTGTTTTAATATTTCACATTCCCCTCCTCAATCATTCAGGGAAAGCCTGCAGTCTTTGTGGTTTCTTTTTGTACTCTTGCAGTTGGAATCAAACGCCTCCTCTTTTTCTCCCGGTCGAATTGATCAATATTTGTATCCTTTTTTGAGTAAGGACCTGGAAGCGGGTGTAATAACTTTATCCCAGGCTTTGGAACTGATTGAAGCACTCTGGATTAAATTTAATCACATTGTTTATTTGAGGAACTCCAATAGCGCTAAATACTTTGCAGGGTTTCCAATTGGATTCAACATCGTGTTGGGTGGACAAACACCGGAAGGGAAAGACGCTGTTAATATTCTGTCATATCTATGTTTAAAAGCCCAGGATCATATCGGCCTGCCCCAACCGAATGTTTCAGCCCGTTTTTATCGGAATACCAGTGATCAGTTCATTGATGAATGCAGCCGGGTGATCGGACTCGGAAGTGGTATGCCGCAGATTTTTAATGATGAAAGTATTATACCGGCCTTGGAGAATCAGGGGATTCAACATAAACATGCCATGGACTATGCAGTGGTGGGTTGTGTGGAATTAACAACCCCCGGGAATAATCTGGGCTGGAGTGATGCGGCCATGTTTAATGTTCCCAAAGCACTTGAATTGACGATCAATGATGGAAAGTGTCTTTTAACGGGGAAGCAGATTGGGCTTCAAACGGGTTATTTGACTGACTACTTAAGCTATGAAGCCTTCGAAAACGCTTTCGAAAAACAGATCCATTATTTCATTAAAAAAATGATTGACCTTTGTGATATCGTTGATCGGTTTCACGCTCGGATTCTACCTTCACCCTTTCTATCATCAGTGATTGAGGGGTGCCTGGAAAATGGCATTGATGTAACGGCAGGTGGGGCCCTATATAATCTAAGTGGCATTCAGATGATTCAGGTGGCTAATATTGCAGACAGTCTGGCTGTGATTAAGAAGATGGTTTATGATGATCAAACCATCTCGAAAGCTATGATGGTGGATATGTTGAAAAATAATTATCAGGGTTATGAAGAGTATAGACAGAAGATTATCAATCACGTGCCCAAATATGGTAATGATATTCAGTGGGTAGATCAGCTAGGGTTAAAATGGACACAGTTTTTTGTGAACCAGTTAAAGGGCTATACCAATGCCAGGGGTGGCGTTTACCATGTTGGACTTTATACGGTTTCGGCCCATGTGCCCATGGGTAAAAATGTTGGTGCCGGCCCGGATGGCAGATTAGCGGAAACACCTTTAGCTGATGGTGGCGTATCTCCTTCCTACGGTAGAGATCAAAAGGGCCCAACCGCTGTTTTAAAATCGGTTTCAAAAATTGATTCAAGATTGGGTAGTAATGGAACTTTATTGAATCTTAAATTTTTACCTGATTTTTTTAAGCGTCCGGCTGATTTAAAGAAGTTTTCTGCTTTGTTAAAAGCCTTTGTAACGCTTAAAATCAATCATGTTCAATTTAATGTGGTCAAAGCTGAAGATTTGAAAAATGCTCAGGAGAACCCTGAAGCTTATCGGGGGCTTACGATTCGGGTGGCTGGTTATACGGCCTTTTTCACTGAATTGGCCAGAGATCTCCAGGATGAGATTATTTTACGAACGTGTCATGGAGAAGAAAGTTGAAAGGCATTGTATTTGATATTAAAAGATTTGCTGTCCATGATGGGCCCGGTATACGGAGTTCTGTATTTACCAAGGGGTGTGCACTACGTTGTGAGTGGTGCCAAAATCCTGAAGGATTAGAAAACAAAATTAATTTATGGTATTTTGAAAGCAGATGTATTCAGTGTCACAAATGCATTGAAGTATGCCCCGAAAAGGCGATTTCCCTAGGGAAATCAGAGGAACCGCATATTCTGATCGACAAGAGCAAATGTAATAATTGTGGAGATTGTACCCAACATTGCCCTACCAAAGCGTTGGCTTTTGACAGCCGCCTGATGTCAGTGGAAGAGGTGATGGATGAGCTTTTAAAAGACCGGGCTTTCTATGAATCTTCAGAGGGTGGCATTACCTTAACTGGTGGAGATCCAATGTTTCAACATCAGTTTAATTTAGAGATTCTCAAACAGTGCCGAAAAGAAAAATTACATACTGCTATAGAAACCAGCATGTTTGTCGGTAAGGAAATTTTCAAAAAATTTATTAATCTGGTAGATCTTTTTATTGTTGATATTAAAACTTTTGATTCCCAACTGCACCAGGATTTTACCGGTTTTAAAAACGCTCAGATTAAAACCAATTTTGAAATGATTGCGGCCAGGAATATGGATATTCTGGTTAGGATACCGATGATACCGGGTTTCACCGATACAGAGAAAAATATTAAAGATATCGCTAACTACGTAGACAGCCTCAGAAGTGATATCAGGATTGAATTGTTAAATTTTAATCCCCTAGCCAGAGATAAATACCGTTTGATGAATCAGGACTATAAAATGGAAAACACCCACGGTGTTTTTTCAGAAGCTGCCATGGGCCGGTTTAATTCAATCATCACTTCTGCCAATAAGTAAGATGCTTTGTCACTTCGTAGTTATGGTATTTACGGGGACAGTTTAGTTAAAATTCATCCTCGCTTACTTAAATCCGGCTTTGTGATTAAACAAAATAGAATCGGATATTTTTTCTTTGTTTTGAAAATGATAAGCAATCGATTTAAATAATTTTCGGGAAGGGTGATAAAAACTTAGATCTAACAGGTAATTGCTGATTCCCACTGACTCCAATTTCTCTTGTCGATGAAAAAGGCAGGCGGGTTTTTCACCTAGTAGATAATAAAGCCCCTCTTTTTGTCGGACCACAAACTGGTAGTCTTTACTATCCCACAGTGATTCACCAACTTTACTATCTGGTTTTACCCTGGAAATGAAAAGTGGAATTAGCCCAAAAACTGTTAATATCCCTTTTGGGTGGGGCATAATTTTTAAATTAAGGATATCATCTTCCAGTGAATAGCAGAATCCCTCATAATCCATATCAAATAATTGTTTTTG
>Ga0307989_1001093_pt1 | contig 15317 bp, 15 predicted proteins | sample EllFjometagen185_FD_203164 | JGI IMG/M metagenome (GOLD analysis project Ga0307989, IMG submission 203164) | Marine microbial communities from Ellis Fjord, Antarctic Ocean - #185 | ecosystem: Environmental > Aquatic > Marine > Unclassified | place: Southern Ocean | collected 2014-10-08
GCTTTAATTTAGTAAACTGAAATACATACTCTTAACAAATAAATATTGTAAACAAAAAAGGTAAAATATCCTTAATTACTGTTTTATGAGTATTACTTTGTGTAAGCCTTGTTGTATATAAGCTTAGATTTAAATTAATAAAAATCAATAGAGGTATACAAATAAATACTTAAATTAATTAATTGTTAATCAATATATTATATAAATTACATAAAGAAAAATAGCTTGTGATAATATTTTTGCCACAGATTCACAGATTATTTCTTAATAATTATTATGATAATAAGTTTTTACATAAATTGCTCAGATTAATTATATCTGTCTTCGACAGATATTGTCTGTGGAATTTTATTAAAACAAATCAAATATAATTTAATAATAATCAGTGAATCTGTGGCTTATTATTACAAACTTTTACAAATAAACTGATAAGTAATTATTTGAATACCTCTGAAAATCAATTATCCGGAAACTATTAAACAATACATTTTGCTCATGATATTATTGAACAATACGTTTCATTTCACTTCTGTAATTCGATGCACTTTTTCCGGTAAATTCTTTAAATTGCTTATTGAAGTGAGAGAAATTATTAAAACCACAATCAAAACAAATATCGGTTATGCTATTCTGGCTTTCATATAATAATTTTGTTGCATGCACAACACGGATTTCGTTCACTAGTTTAGTAAATGTTTTTCCTGTCGATTTTTTAAAATACCTGCAAAAAGCAGGGACGGTCATACTGGCCTCCGATGCTATTTCCTGTAATGGGATTTGTCTTTCAAAATTATTATTGATATGTTTAAAAATATGATCAATTTTATTACTGTCTTGGGGTGAAGTTTCAAAAGCGAAGCCATCAACATTTAATAGTGTATAATGATTTGAATTTGCCAGATCGTGCAAAATTTCAAGTATCAACATAACCCTTTCAAAACCATCTAATTCTAATAACTTTTGAATTTTAGATCCCACATGTTTTTTGGTTTCAGCCTTATACATTATTCCTTTTTTGGCACGTTCAAATAGTGATGTGATAGATTTCATTTCAGGTAAATCTAAAAATGTATCTCCAAGAAAGTCAGGCTTAAATTGAACAATAGTTTCCGAACCTTTAACTGTTAACCTATCACTAAACCCATAATGTGGCAGGTTAGCTCCCAATAATAGTAGTTGACTTTTATTGAAATATGATAGATGATTTCCAATATGCCTTTTGCCACTCCCCTTGTCGACATACACCAGTTCGATTTCAGGATGAAAATGCCAAAATGCCTGGTTAGCAACTATTTGTTCTGAATGTTGCTTTACTAAAATAGAACTTCCAAAACTTGGACTAACCTTTTCTAAAGCAGGTTTCTTATTTATCACAATTATTAAATTTAATGTCCAAAAGTACTACAATATTTATTAAAAAAATATACAATATTAACTCGTTTGTGTACTATTTTAACCCAATAATATTTTTACTGAATTATACTTGTTAATTATGCATATAATGTGGTCAAAACTGATGTTATTTAAAATAGATACCTGCAATACATTTGCACCATTATTTAATCATTAATTAAAACAAAAAAAGCAATGAAAAATTTATTTAAATTAAGTATCGTACTTTTAGTAATGTTAATTTCAACTAATGGTTATTCAGTTGAAGATTCAATACTTCCTACAGAAGGCAGTAAAAATGTTACCAATTTAACCCTTGAAAATGTTAGTAAAGGTTCACTAATACAAATAAAAGATAGTGACAACCTAATTCTTTATAGTGAAATTGTTAAAAAATCAGGAAAATATTCAAAAGATTTCAACTTAACAAACCTTCCTGACGCTGAATACAGTATCGAGATTGATCAGCAAAAAAATATCAAAATAATACCTTTTTCGGTAAAATCAAGTATCGCTTTGATCGCAAAAAATGATGCACGTACTTTTTCAAAACCCGAAGTTGTTGTAAAAGGCAACTATCTTTATGTTTCAAAAAAAATGCATGAAAAGCAAACTTTAGAAATTGATGTTTACTTTGAAGGTTATGACCTAGCATACAATAAAAAATATAAAAATGTTGATAGTGTGAGCAAGGTATTTGATTTTTCTACTAGCAAAAAAGGGAGATATGTAATTGTTTTTAAGTCAGAAGGAAAAATATTCAAAAATACTATTAGTATTTAAGAGTATAGTATTATCACATACTATTCATAATTGATAAAATATAAACAACCACTTGATTAAAAGTGGTTGTTTTTTACAAACCTATAGTACTAATATTTTTTCAGTATACTTTTGTTTAACAACGAAGTAGGCCACCCCCTGATTATATTAATTATTGCTACCAGCACCTTCCATCATTCATATACAAAAGCAAATAGGGTAACACATGCGCAGATATCTGTATTTCAAAAAACGTAATCTAAAATATTTGATATGGCACCAGTATTTATACCAAAAATAAATGAACAGAAATATTGTGTATATTCTATTAATTATCTATACTTATAACTTTTCCCTAATCTATTGAAACTATATTTCTTCCAAGCCCAATATACAAAAGCCTTTCTTCAATCCAAGTTGTTCTGCCTCATCACCTTTTAATACAAAAGTAATCCTACGAAGAAGTTTTCGACCAGTATATAATTCCTTATCTTTATCATACTCCCTCAGCAAAAGCTCATGTCCGGCTAAAAAACCCCTATCATTTTTTCTAAGCTCGAAAGTTTTTTTACCATCTGCAACTAAACTGAAATAATCTATCCAGGTTTTAAGTTCGTGAATCATATCTAAAAAATTAGTTGTTTGGGAATGTTTACTTAATATATACAATAATAATCGGTATAGTTTCTATTTAGCAAAAACCACATGCTGGCTATGTATTTTACCGTCAAACTGATATCTACACAAGTAAATTCCAGGGATTGGATTGACATTGATACTGTTTAATTGTGTATGCTCAATTTTTGTTGTTTTAATCTTTTGTCCCAGTAGGTTAAAAATCTCAATTTTATTACCCAATAATTCCGGTTGCTGGCACTTTAAATGTATGGTATTTTGACTCGTGTAAAAAATTACTTTTGACTTTATTGCCAGAGGAAAATCATTCCCCAGCGATAATTCGTTGGTAGTTAAGTCAACAAACCCATTGAGAATTTCTGCTTTCAGCGTAACCGACACTTCATATCCTTCGTTTGTATTTCCAGACAACATAATCCTTGCCTTAGAAGCATTTAAATAGCTAACTGATTCGATAATCATTCCGGGTGGGGCACTATTCAATTCAAAATAATTATTTTTAAGAATTGGATTACTGAAATATTCATCTGACAAAGTAATTTCCAGCTCAGGAAAAAAACTTGATAATTCGGCGGATGGCGTAAGCGAGGAGCCAGAAATATTATTGTCAATCCAGTTCATCCTGTTAAAAAGCCAGGTTTCAAAAAATGCTACTTCATCGCTATAATCATTTCCCTGCCAATTAAAGTTAGGCCATACATACTGCCCCAAAATAGGCCATCTTTCGTAGTTTCTTTGTTGGGCCTCATCAATATAATCTACTATTGAATCAATGGCATGTTCAAGCTTGTCATTACCTAATTCATTCTCCCTCAATTGCTGCCATCGGGTATGAAACAGATCTCTAAAATAAGGGTCTTCCATCATACGTTTCCACCAAAATATAATACTCCATTCGTAAGACTCCACCATTGGGTACATCCAGCCAGCGTAATCGTTACCAGGAGGCCAGTAATCCACATTTGAATAACCTAGATTAAAATCCCATGCTGGGCCTGCAAATATTTTTCCGCCATCGCTGTCCTTTTCCTTATAAAAGTAAGTGCTGTATCTGTATTTGTCAACCTCCTTGCTTATTTCACATAGAATCATCTGATCGACAAAGGAAGCTGCATTCAGATATTTATTGTATCCATAATTGGGATCTGTGAAGTTAGAGTTGGTTAATGCGTTTTCAGAAGTTGTAATGTAGTCCTCGATGTAATTCCTCTGTTGTTGTACTATATCCTCAGATTTGGGGTAATAAAACTGAAATATGATATTCTTGGCATTTGGGTACGGGGGGTTAGGAGTTGATTTCCAGCCATCTGTGCCAAACACAAAATCGGGGTCTATTTTATCAACCTTTACAATATAGCCCCCAGTGAGCTCATCACCAGAAATATCCTCAGGTTTTAATTTAGCAATATCTACACGGTTATCATCCCGCTTTATCTTCTCCATTAGGATGTACACACCCTTATAATCATTATTGATAATCACCTCACAATAGGCCATTCTGGTACAATAGGAACCAAGTTTACTGCCCATATAAAACGACATAAAGTTCCTGAGCATGGATTTATCGCTGTATGGGGCATACAATACCCAGTCATTTTCTGATGGCATTCCAAGTAGTGATACGTTAAGGTTCTCACCATCCTCATCTCTAGTTTCGAAAGCATAAGATTTCTTTGGAAACATTTGGGAGCTTTGCCCCCTTATTTCTATACCAACAAAACCATCATAATCATTTGGTGGATCGTACTGGTTGTTCATGTTTCCCAAGCCATTGTATATGATTCCCATGTTGCCAGTTATTTTAGGTTCATCAGGAATCTCAACTCCATTTGTATTGATAATTATTATTGGCAAATTGGTTGTGAGTCCGGCAGAATCATTAGATAGGCGCAATACATCGTCAATAAACCATTGACCTCCAGGATTGGTTCCCTGGAAATCAAAAAAGATAACCAAACGGGTATAATCGGTAGCGGTGATTCCTGAAAAATCAAATTCAAGATCATCCCATTGACCAGGTGTTGGCATTTTTTCAATTTCCTGCCATAAAGTATTATCACTATTCTCAAATTTCAATAGTATTGTACCGCCAGATTCCGGCGCAAGTATTTTTAAACGATAAATCGGAGATGTAGAAAAATCAACCGGAACTGCAAAATCAGTGAAAATCAAATCGTAAGGATTCTCACCTGTGATTACCTCCATGCAATGAGCCGACGGATTTATTCCTTCCTGGTTAGGGTTATTAACGGTTATGCCGGAAGGGGCTGAAACTACCCATTCTACATTTATTCCATCCCAATTAGCAATGGTGTCAGTTATCTGAGCCGAAGCTGTATTTACTAAAAACAAGCCCAATAATAAAGTAACCATTGATAAATATATCCTATAAATCATTTTATTGTAAAATAAAAACAACAATTTTCCACAAAGTTAATGAAAACAGGTAAATGAAGAGAGTATCAATACCTGTGAATAATGTATTTTTTGTGAGGGTTCTCTATTCCCTGCCAATATATTACTGATTATCAGAAATAATCGTAATTATTTAGCAGGGTTAAACATCTAACCTGTAACTTTTTACCGCAAAGAGCGCAAAGTATTGCGCAAAGGTACGCAAAGTTATTTACTTGACGGTAAGTACTTTGCGTAACTCTGCGTTAAACATTGCGTAACTCTGCGGTTAAATAACTTATTGAAATTCAGGTTGTAAAACCAGCTAAATAATTACAAATAATCAATGAATAAAGTTCATTGACAATAGTGAAATAAAGAAAATTGCCAAACAGCATGGTTCTGATCGTTATGTAAAGAAGTTTTACTACTTACAATCATATTATAGTAATTTAAAATAAAATATTTGTTGATGCGTTTAGGGCAAAGTACAGGAATCATGTCCCTTGGTTCTTAATTCCCAAAATCCCGATACTAATAATATTAATTCTCTCCTTTTATCCTCTTCTCAATTGCAGTTGTGGAATATCCTGGCAAGAACTCAATGGTTCTTATTGACCCTCTTTTTGCCATAACCACATCATATCCAACAATATCTTCGGGTTTGTAATCGCTACCTTTTACGAGCACATCGGGTTGAATAGCTACTATAAGCTTAAGTGGTGTATCTTCATCAAATAGTATAACAGCATCAACAAATTGTAAGGCTGCAATTATTGTTAATCGTGATTTTTCATCAGTAATAGGTCGGTTATATCCTTTACCTAATAGTTTTGCCGATATGTCGGAGTTTACCCCAACAATTAATACATCGCCGTTATCTTTTGCTTTACCAAGATAATCAACATGACCAAGGTGCAATAAATCGAAAACACCATTAGTGAAAACAACTTTCTTATTGCTTTGTTTCCATTCATCTAATTTTATACTTAACGATTGTTTGTTCAGTATTTTCCGACTTATTGATGATGAACTATTCATTTAATGGTTTTTCTTTTTTTGTTAAAAATCCCATGTAAAAATACGACATACTTCCAATAACAACATTAAGTATTGTTTGTCCGGCATGAGTAATTGCAGCAAATGATCCTGCAACATTTGCACTAATATTAAAAAGTTCGTGTAATACTGCCTTAACTATAAAATGGTAAGCACCAATACCACCTGGTACAGGAGCTACAATACCAAGGCTTCCAATTGCCAATATAGTTAAGGCATCTACAAAGGTAAGGCTATTTGTTTCTTTGAGCATATAAACAGGTAGATAAACCATTATTGCATAAAAAAACCAGATAATAAATGTGTAAAGAAGAAATAGCCATTTATGTTTCAACTTCATTATGGTTTTTACTCCATCTAACAATCCTGTTATAAACTCATTAAGTTTTTGATAAAAGGGAAGTAGCTTAATTACTTCTTTGAGTTTTATTGTAAGAAATATTAATGCCACTATTGTTGTAATAGTAACTCCAGTAAATATGAGAATGCTTTGTAGATTTGAAAATAAATTGGAGAAAAATGGCCCAAAAATTTGATTTAGAAATTCTCCCAATGAATCAAGCTGAAATACTATTACTAGAAACATAATTACCAGAAGAGTTATCATATCAAAAATACGTTCGGAAATTACAGTTCCAAATAGTACATTAAAAGGTATTTTTTCTTTTTTCGATAGTACTCCGCATCTAACAAATTCGCCCATCCTTGGAACAGCTGTATTTGCCATATAGCCAACCATAACAGCAAAAAATGTAGTCGATAACTTTGTTTTATAGTTTAGGGAATTAATAAGAAGATTCCATCTGAGTGCCCTAGCAATATGCGAAAAAATTGCTACAACCAAAGAAGCTATTAACCAATAATAGTTTGCAATAAGTATATCATTCCATACTTCTTGCATGTCGAGTTTTCGAAAACTCAAATATAGTAAGCCAATACCTAGTCCTAAAAAAAATAGATACTGTAGAATTGTTAAAATTTTCTTTTTGTTAATAAGTCCCAAATCGTTATTTTATCTGGTTATTATCATCAGGAAAAATAATATGTGGTTTAAAAGATTTTGCTTCTTCAAAGTCCATACTCGCATATGAAACGATAATAATATAATCATTTATGGCTACTTTTCGTGCAGCTGCGCCATTTAGGGATATAATACCCGAACCTCGTTCACCTTTGATAACATAGGTAGATAATCGTTCGCCATTTGTTATATTATAAACACTAACTTTTTCATTTTCAATTAGATTAGATGCCTCCATAAGATTTTCATCTATGGCAATGCTGCCAATATAATTTAAATCGGCCATTGTAACTTTAGCCTTATGGATTTTAGATTTTAGTACTTCTATGTTCATTTTTGTAGTAATATATCCTATTAAACTAACGGTGCAAAATTATTAAATAATTCTGATATTATCTATTAATCTTACTTTCCCTAGTTTTACAACCACAAAAGCTATTATTCCCGGAGACGAATTCCATGAATTAATTGGCTGTAGTTCCTTATCATCTGCAAACTCAAAATACTCTAAATCAAACTCATACCTATCATTAAACATGGTAATAATTTGCTGCTTTAGTTTGTCGGGGGAAGTTGTGCTGCTGGTTTTTTTTGCAAATTTTAACATCTTATAAATAAATGGGGCAATGGCTCGCTCTTCATTTGTAAGACGTTTATTTCGCGAACTCATAGCCAATCCATCTACCTCTCTAATAGTTGGGCAAGGAATAATTTCCACAGGAATTTTATCCATTTCAACTAATTTACTAATAATTGCAAGTTGCTGAAAATCTTTTTCTCCAAAATACGCTTTGTGCGGAAGGGTAATGTTAAACAGTTTGCTCACAACAATTGCCACACCATTAAAATGTCCGGGACGTGAAGCTCCTTCCATTACTGTTTCGAGTGGTCCAAAGCTGTATTCCTTAGAAACTTTTTTGGGATACATTTCGGTAACTGAGGGCACAAATAGAATATCACACCCTATATCCTCTAATAATTCTATGTCGGCAACTAAATCTCGAGGGTATTTTTCAAGATCTTCTGGGTTATTAAACTGAATTGGGTTCACAAATATGCTCACAACAAGTATATCGTTTTCTTGTTTGGCGCGAAGCATTAAGTCTAGGTGACCCTGATGTAAAGCACCCATAGTTGGAACAAAGCCAATGGTTTTTCCATCCTCTCTTTGCTTTGTTACAAAGTTACTAATATCAGAAATCTTAGAAAAGGTAATCATAATATACTACGATTATTTTGTGGGCATTGTAATTATTGGTCTCAGAAAAAATTATACCTATGCACTTTTAGTTCATGTCGTTTTCAGCTTCTAAAAATAAACTAAATGGTATGAAGCTTGAAGTCAGAAGTCGGATGAGACTTGTTTCAAACTTCTGTCTTCCAACTTCCAACCTTTTTTTTATTTCATTTGTATTGCAAAACTATGGTACTTTAAATCCATAGTGGTTTATTTTATAATTTTCCAAAGATCTTTTTCCAGCGATTTTTTTGGTGTTTCAATTATCCGCCCTATTTCCACATTATCTCTGTAAATAATAAAGGTTGGCACTTTTTCTATATTTAAATCTTTAATATCAACAACAATTGCTTCTTTAGTTTTATCAACGGCAATTACTTTTACTCTTTTGTCATTATACCCAGCCTCATTTATAACTTTGTAAAAGCGTGGCACTTCTCGCTGACTGTCAGAACACCATGTGCCTAATACTATGGTAATTTCCACGTCATTAAGTTTGGTTTCAAGTTTTTTTACATATGTGTCAGCAGGTTTGTAAATGTCGTATTGACTTTTAAAATAAACACCATAAATATCTTTTTCAAGACCAGTTTTATTACAATAACCAATTAACATTTTTGTTTTAGTTTTTGGATCCACAACCATGCTGTTCAACATTTGAGCGGTGGTCTGAAAGCCTGAAAGTACTATAAGTACAGCTACTATTATTTTTGTGTTCATGTTTCGCTTTTTTTAAGAACGCAAAATTAGGAGAATTCTTTTAATGAATATATGTTTTGCAATAATTCATAAAAACTTATAGAAGCGAAAACTTAACAGGAAGTGTAAATTTAACTCTAACAGGTATGCCATTTTGTAAGCCACAGCTCCATGTTGGCATCATGCTAACTACTCGAATAGCTTCTTCATCACAGCCTCCTCCTATTTCTCGTAATAATACAATATTAGTTATTGAACCATCTTTTTCAATAATAAATTCAACATAAACAGTTCCTGATATATTTACTTCTTTAGCTAATAATGGGTAAGTCATGTTTTTTTGTAAAAAACTCATCATTGCAGCATAACCACCAGGAAAAGAGGGCTTAATGCTTGGGAAGTAAGTAAAATCGGGCTCGTCAATTTCTGGTTCATCATAAATAGTAGGCTCCCAATTTTCTACTGGCTTATCAATATCATAACTAATATCAATATCTAAATTATTATCATCCGCACCATTTGTTAAATCTATTTTAATAACAACTGTTGGTTTTTTAACTGGTGGTGGTTTAACATGTTTTGTTCGTATTACAAAATCTATTGGAATATCAATGCCATCTTGTTCTAATATACTTATCTCAAACTTTTCGTAGGATTTAAACTCGAAAGCATAAAGTACAGTTAATAATGCAATTACTACTCCCAGCTGAAAGAATATTAATTTTTTTCCTTCAAGGTCCGATTTTTTGGTTTTTCTATTTTTCATGATGGGTAGGTATTTGTTCATGTACTAATATCCAACAACTATGCCAGAACCAAAACCAAGGGGATTTCTAAAATAACAGGCAAGAAGAATTGAATTATTTTTTTGTATAGCTCTTCTAAATCAAGGGGTTTAGTAATATAGTCATTCATGCCTGCATCCAATACTTTTTGCCTGGTTTCGGGTAAAGCATCAGCTGATAGAGCTATAATTGGTATATCATAATAAGTTTTTACAGAAATTGCTCAGATTAGTTATATCTGTCTTCGACAGATATTGTCTGTGGAATTTTATTAAATCAAATATAATTTAATATTAATCTGTGAATCTGTGGCTTATTATTATAAACTTTGTAATTATTTGAATACCTCAGTATTTTTATTTTCTATCATAATCTTTCCCATCTTCCAAAATTCGTATTCGAGTTGTATCTAGTTCCATATTGATAAGACTTCTTTTCTCTTCAAAGTATTCACAATTAATGTTATTTAAGTCCATTATTGAATGAAATAAATCATCGGAAACATATGGTTTATCGATGTTTGATCTCATTGCTGATACTTTTGATGAATTTATTTTTAAATATGCTGGAGAAACCCATACTAGGAATGGAATCTCAACATTGGCCTTTGGTAATACATTAGAATAGTCATGACCAACTCTATTTAACTCATCATAAACATTTTCGCCATGATCGGATAAATAAATTGCGGAGGCGATATTATTGCTATTTAAAGTAGAGAATTCGTTTAGTATATTCAACAAACTATCAACTACAAAGTCATTATAGTAAATCGAATTGTCATATTGGGCTATAATGTTTTCCTGTTTACCAGAACCTTCAAAAACATCAAAATCAGAAGGGTATCTTTTTGCGTAAGACGAGTGATTGCCCATTAAATGCAGAACAATAAGTTTTTTATTAGCATCTTCATTAAGTGTTTTGGAGAATGGAGCGAATAATTTCGAATCATAAGAAGTGGTTAATGTGGCTTCCATAGAAGAATTACTAACGGTATTAGTAAAATAACGCTGGTCTGCTTTATTTGCGAATATAGTTACCATGTTTTCCCAAACCCCTAGTGGTGGTTGATTAGAGAGCCAATACGTTTTATATCCTGCCGATGAGAAAACATCTAATATGTCTATACTATTCTTAAAGCTAATCTTATTTTCTAGGTTTGATTGTGATAGAATTGTTAATACAGAATTAATTGTATTCGAATACGGAGAAATAACATCTTTAAAAACTAATAAATCATTACGACTATCAAGTTTTGGAGTTGTAGGTCGCAAAGCTCCGTATAATGACATGTGTTTTCTGTTACAAGACTCTCCAATTATTAATACAAATGTTTGCGTGTTACTGTTAACTTCAGAATCTATTGCAATTTCACGAGGAGAAACGTCTATTTTTAATTCATGGTATAACTTTATTTGATCGAAAAATGATAATGTAACTTTAACTATTTGAGGAGTACTTTTCCTGATAAACCTACCATTGACTACATTATCCACTATAAATATTAATGATATCAATAATAATAACCCTGCAGCATATAGTTTGAATTGTGATTGTTGATATTTGGGAGTGTTTCTAAATGAATAGATTAGTATAAAAATATAAGGTATTAGAACAAGTAGCCCCGCGGTGGCTTTTAAATCTAGAAACTCAACAGCTTCTTGATAGTTTGTATTAGATAAAACCAATATACTTGTTATAGTAAGTGGACCTTGTAGAATAATCCAATGGCTAATTTCTATGAAGCCTAACACGAAATAAACCAAAACAGTTATTCTATAAATGTATTTGCTTTTTAGTAAAGCGGCAGGAACGGTAAATAATGATAACCAAATTAAATTAATGATAATATATCTGCTATCTAATAATTCATAGTCAATAAAGGATCCAATAATGATAGGAGCAAAAACGAGTAAAACCAATTGAGCTGGATAAAACTCTTTTAAAATCCATAAGTTTTTGAGAAATTTATTCATTTATACTAATTTATTCTATTATTGAATAAGCATATGTTTTTTGGTTCTACTACGAATTTAGTGGAATCAAACAAATGCTAAAATGATTGAATGCTAAAATGCGAGAATAAAAAGAATATACAAAATTTAAAAAAGAATATTGTAATGTTCAAACGGTTTATTATCAAAGATTTAATTGTCATGAAATATTTAAGCATTTAAGCATTATCGCATTTTATCATTATAAATTAATTTATTAGTAGAACCATAAAATATTATTATCATTAAAATAGCAGCAGAACCTGTTTTTTTAATTAAAAGGGACAAGTAGGGCATCTACATTTCTATCCATTAGAATCTTGTATAATAAAATCCTTGCCTTTATTTTATTCATAGAACCATAGACAGTAAACCATAAAATCTTTTTTCTATCTGGAAAGTACTTATTCAAAATATGATAATCTTGATAATTTGCAGATATATACAGATTATCATACAATGAGATATTCTTTCTTATTTTATCAATTGTAGATTTTAATAATATAGAATCTAATTTATTTAGATCTACTGGTAAATAGTATGAAGTGTGGAATCCTTTATTTCTAAATGAATTTAAAAAGGAAGGATTGGTAGATTCAACAATAATTTTTGTTTTTTCAATGTCTAAAGCATTGGTTATAGAATCTAACCTTGCAGAAGATAGTAGCTCATTATCTTTTTTTAAGTTTTTAAAGTCTATCCAGTAATTACAATCGGCTGCTTCATGCATAGATTGAAAATATTCTGTTAATGATAAGTTTATCGAGCTATCGGGAGGATGATTTACATCAAAAAATAAGTCTTCATCATTATTTATGAAAACAACATCAAGTTCTACACCTTTGAATTTCTCTTTTGCTTTATGTAGTTTTTCAATATCATTTACTTTATGTGCCCAAACCTTATTTTCAAATAAAAATCGTAATGTTTCATTTGAATTAAACATTGCCACAACTAATCCTAGAAGTACACAAATAAATATTATTAGGACGTATTTTTTTTTCACTTGTCTATATGTTCTTGTTGATAATTTGTAAAATATGATACAAATAATGTTTAAAGATAATAGCTTTTATATTTTCTTTATCTTCCACTTAAAAGTAACTATATAGCTTCATATAGGTATGTAAAGGATACTTTTTCTAATTATGATGTTTTCATTTTATATGGGTTTTATAGCAATTTTCAAATGTATAAAACATATCGGTAAGAATAACATATAACACGTACAATAGTTTGTTTATATCTATTATAGATACATATGTTCAGTAATTTAAGCATAAGTTGGTCTTTTGTACAGGCAGGTTGGGGTGATGTTGAAATTAAGTTTGATGTTTTTTAACTGGTGGTGGTTTAACATGTTTTGTTCGTATTACAAAATCTATTGGAATTTCAATGCCATCTTGTTCTAAGATATCTATCTTAGACTTTTCGTAGGATTTATATTGGAAGGACAATACTGTTAATAGTGCAATTACTACTCCAATCTGAAAAAAAATTAATATTTTTCCTTCAAGGTCAGATTTTTTGGTTTTTCTATTTTTCATGGCAGATAGGGGTTAGTTCATGTTCTAATAACCAACAACTATGCTAGAACCAAAACCAATGGAATATTAATTGTAAATACAGATCCTATTCCCTCTTTACTTTCAACATTAATTGTTCCATCCATTAACTCAACCAGTTTTAGCGAAATTGCTAAACCCAAACCAGTGCCACCATAATTGCGCGTTGTAAATAAGTTGAGTATTTTTTGAAAAACTCCTTCACCAAGTTCCTTATGGTAAGATATTGTATGGGGTCACCAAATTTGTTCTTAAGTGTAACTATAGTAACTTTTGTCCAAATCTGTTACTATTTTACTAAAGTGCATTTATTTTAACGCATCTGATTCGTTGCTAATCCTCTGAAATAGAATGCTATATCGTCAGGTTTAAACGCCTCATATCTGCATCAAACTAAATGCATGAATTATTCAGGTTAAATACTTTAATTTTGCATCAAAATATATAATATCTTGAATAAAGAGATCCATAAATATAATGAACCTAACAAAAGTGATTATGAATCACTTGGAAGAAATGAGCTGGAAATAAGACTCTACGAATTTATCTCAAACTTGCTAATTAATGATTTTGAAAAGCTCTGCAACTTAATATATCGCCACGATGTTTCGGAAACTAAGTTTAATAATGCCTTAAAAACACCAGGAATTGATGAGCAAGCATGGAGGATAACGCATCTGGTTATTGATAGGGAATTGGAAAAGGTTAAGATGAGAAAAGCATATCGAGAATATAAAGAACAACAAAATCAAAAGTCAATAGAAGATAGTTAGATTATGGACTGGAATACAATAGCATTTGCATTTGGATTAACATTGTTTGCTGGGTTATCAACAGGAATAGGTAGTGCAATAGCCTTTTTTGCAAAAAAAACTAATACGGGGTTTTTATCAGCTGCTCTCGGCTTTTCGGCGGGTGTTATGATTTACGTATCTTTTGTGGAGATATTTGTAAAGGCACGGGCTGAAATAACTTCAGAGCTGGGAGCTACACAAGGCTATTGGGTTACAACAGCTGCCTTTTTTGGTGGCATACTTTTTATTGCAATAATTGATAAATTAATACCATCGGCAGAAAATCCACATGAAATGCACAAGGTTGAAGAAATGGCTAATGACGAACCTAAAAATAAGGATAAGCTTATGCGTATGGGACTTTTTACTGCATTGGCAATTGCTATCCATAATTTTCCCGAAGGTTTGGCAACATTTACTGCTGCATTAACCGATCCACACCTGGGTGTGGCAATCGCAGTTGCAATTGCTATCCATAATATTCCAGAAGGTATCGCTGTTTCAATACCTATTTTTTATGCCACCGGTAGTCGTAAAAAAGCATTTTGGCTGTCGCTAAGTTCCGGACTTGCTGAACCTGTTGGTGCTGCAATTGGATTTTTATTGCTTATGCCATTTTTAACACCTGTGGTTTTTGGAGTGCTTTTTGCCGGAGTTGCCGGTATCATGGTATTTATTTCACTTGATGAATTATTACCTGCTGCCGAAGAATATGGAGAGCACCATCTATCGATTTATGGATTAATTGCCGGTATGGGTGTTATGGCTATAAGTCTGTTAATGTTTGCATAGAAATATACCGATATAGCTAAAAGTTTGAAGCCCGAATTTATATGTAATTCTAACTCAGGCTTCAAACTACAAAATTTATCAAGATAAATTGTATTATTTAATATCGTTGCAAAACTAATTTTACAATAATATTCGAGGCTAGAGACATTTTTTAAACACAGTTATCTTACTGATAATGAGTATTAAA
>Ga0307989_1001094_pt1 | contig 15311 bp, 19 predicted proteins | sample EllFjometagen185_FD_203164 | JGI IMG/M metagenome (GOLD analysis project Ga0307989, IMG submission 203164) | Marine microbial communities from Ellis Fjord, Antarctic Ocean - #185 | ecosystem: Environmental > Aquatic > Marine > Unclassified | place: Southern Ocean | collected 2014-10-08
TGCCATAAAAACACATCCTAACTAGTATTTACTTTTCCTATTATAACAAAACGAAATGCATTTTTATAGTGAAATTTCAAAATTCTTATGTTATAATTTGGTATCAATAAGATATTTGGAGTGATTTATATGATTTTCGGATATATACTTTTATTAATCTCATACCTTATAGGATCGATACCTTTTTCAGTAATTTTGGGTAAATATTTTAGAGGAATCGACATAAGAAAACATGGTTCAGGAAATCCAGGCGGAACAAATTCATTAAGATTTTTGGGTCTGAAAATTGGGTCTCTAGTAATCTTATTAGATATGTTTAAGGGTGCTTTTATCATCATTCTAATTCAACTTAACGCCTTCGGCGATATTGAATTGTTACATCCTCTTGCATACGGGTTTACCGCTTCAATTGGCCATTCTTTTTCACCGTTTATAAAATTCAAAGGTGGAAAAGCAGTTGGGACAACAGCTGGTTCGTACATCGCATATAATTTTTATTTTACATTTCTAGGACTAGCAGTTTTCTTGCTTGTATTGAAAATAACTAAATATGTTAGTGTCAGTTCTACAAGTGTTGCAATACTAATTCTTATAACTGCATTGGTAATCAAAGATTATGACATGTTATTTTATGGATTATTATCCACGTTACTAATTGTTTACAGACATCAAAGAAACTACAAAAATATTTTCAATAAAATCGAACCAAAAGTTAAATGGATATAAAAAAAGTGAGTATTAAATCTCACTTTTTTTATTTTTTTGACTTTTCTTCTACTATTTTTAAATAGTTTTCTTTATATGGTTCCCATAATTCAATTAGATTTCCTATAACATCTTTAATATGAGCAAATTTAACATAACTATGTTCTTTTACTTCATCAACAATATAAACATCTTTACCTTTAAATTCAACCATTAAATTATATAAATTATCAACTGTAAAGTTTAAGATTGCTTCTTTATCTGTTTTTCGATTGAAAGTAATCAATGTGAACATATTCGGTTTTAGAAAGTTTAATCCAAAATCTGATACATTAGCATTCAATATTTCTTTATACCACTTGATCAACTTTTCTTGATCCCCTCTCTTTAAGTATACAAAAAGAACCTATAAATAGTTACTCTTTTATGAGTGTCTATTTTATAGGTTCCATTTTACTTCGCTGTATTCTTTTATATATTTAAGAACTTTTTTAATCTGTCACTGCTGTTTTTATTCCAAATTTCACTTGGTTTACCGTCATTAATAATGTGCCCATCTTCCATGAATATTACTCTATCAGAAACATCTTTTGCGAATTCCATTTCATGAGTGACCACTATGATAGTGTAATTATTGGATATTATATTTCTCATAACATCTAAAACATCGTTTACCATCTCAGGATCCAATGAACTTGTAGGTTCATCAAACAGAATTACATCTGGATTCATTGACAAAGTTCTTGCTATTGCAACCCGTTGTTTTTGTCCACCGCTTAAAGTTGTTACTTTTCGATCTCTAAAGCTAAACATACCAACTTGTTTTAAAAAGTCAGATGCAATTTCTGATGCTTCATCTTTTTTTCTATGCAAAACTTTTTCTTGACCTATTATGCAATTTTCTATTACTGTCAAGTTATCGAATAAGTTAAATGACTGAAATACCATCCCTATTTTAGATCTTACTTTATTCAAATCTGCATTATTAGTTGTGATGTCTGTACCGTCAAATAGAATACTACCTTTTGTTGCATTTTCTAACTGGTTTAAGCATCTTAGTAGAGTGCTTTTACCACTACCTGATGGCCCAATAATACTAGTCACAGTTCTTGCTTCAAATGATAGATTTATATCACTTAAAACTTCTACTTCACCAAATGACTTATGAAGATTTTTTACTTTAATTATGTCCATAGTATTACACCTCTAGTGGTATAGTTTGACTTGATGGCAAACTTCTTTTACTCGGTACATTCATTAACTTTACAATCAATGTTAGAATTCGTGTAGTTATTAATACTAGTACTAAATAAATCAAGGCAACAATTACAAATGTTTCAGTATATCTATAATAAGTACCTGCAATACTTTTTCCCATATAGAATAATTCACTAACACCTATAACACTTAGAACTGCAGTGTCTTTAATATTTACAACTAATTCATTACCAATTGCAGGAACCATATTCTTAATTGCTTGAGGAAATATTATGTACATATACGACTGACTCCTTGTTAATCCTATTGACCTTGCAGCTTCCATTTGTCCTTTATCAATCGAGTTAATTCCAGCTCTTAAAACTTCTGTTAAATAAGCTGCGGTATTAAGAGTGACTATAATTATACCTGCAATTAATATAGGTATTCTAAATCCAATCATTGCTAGTCCATAAAAGAAGATTGCAGCTTGAACCATCATTGGAGTTCCTCTAAAGAATTCAACATATGAAGCGCTTAATATTACGCTGATTCTTTTGTAAACCTTTGTACCCAAACTGTCTCTTGCGTCTGATTCTTGGATTCTAAACACAGTAATTAACAGTGCTAAGAAAAGTCCAAGAAACGTCCCAGCAATAGAAATCATTAATGTATATTTCACTCCTTCGATATACAATGGATAGTTTTCTTTTATTATATATAGTATCCCACCAATAAAATCTTTAGGGATACTACCACTTAATGTAAACATTATATTTTCCTATGGTTGACGATTTAATGCTTCCGTCATCCAAAGATTTCTAGTTTCTTCAGTAATGCCAGCTAATACTCCATTAATACTATTAAGCAACTCTGTTTCTTCTTGTCTTACAGCAACACTAACGCTTACGTCAGAGTCTTCAACAATAAATCCGTCCTCTCCTAATCTAACAATCATAAGACTGCTGTTAGAAGAAACAATACTTTGTGCAACAGGTAATTCAGCAACTAATGCATCACTTACCCCACTTGTTAATGATGCCACCAAACTTGGATAGTCCCCTAAAGCAGTTTGATGATTCACTCCATTAATTTGATCTATTAGACCATCTTGCAAAGTTGACATTTGTGCTATTACACTTGCTCCCTCAAAATCATTCAAAGAAACAGCGCTCGAATATACAGATTCTGTTCTTACAACTAGTACTTGTTCACTTCTAAAATACTCATTTGTAAAACTTACAGTTTCAGCTCTTGCTGGTGTTGGACTCATACCAGCAATGATAACATCAATCTCATCTGATAATAATGCCGGGATTAACCCATCCCATTCTATTTTTCTTACTACTAAATCCATTTCTAACTCATCAGCAATAAATCTTGCCATTGTTACATCGTATCCATCACAGTATGCATTCACCTGATCAATACTAACTCCTTCATCATTTTCAGTTGCAGTTGTCCAATTAAAGGGTGCATAATTACACTCAAGACCAACCACAAGTTCATTCTCATTATCTTCACTACAACCACTTACTAATAAAACCAAAGCAAATACTACTAATCCTAATACTCTTTTCATTTTCGTTCCTCCGTTTTCTTTTTTTATTTTTTACATAAAAAAAAGCGTCTTCAACGGACACTTTAAATAATTACTGTATTAGTATTATTTAGCGCCACTACCCAGGGTAGGAGTACTATAGATATTATCTATAATCCCACATTATTAATATGTCTATTAATAACATTCGGCGATGGTTGCCTTTCCTATGTATCGTTGCCTACCGGCTTAACATAGTACTCTTCTGCATCGCAGCCTCTAAACTATTTTTTATGATAATATTATCTTACCAAAGAAACGTATTTGTGTCAATATTAAATGATTGAAAGTGTTTGCATAAAAAAACCTCCCTTAAGGGAGGCGCATTTTTTATTTTGCTTCATTCATTGATTGCATTACTTGTCTTACTTGTTTTTCAGAAGGTTTTCTTCCCATTTGCATCATCATTGCTCTTATCATATTTTCATTAACAGGTGGATTTTCTTTTAAATATTTTTTAAAGTATCTTTGTGATAAATAAAATCCTAATATTAATCCTACTAATAATGCTACAATAGGCAAAGTAATTTCTAACCATAAATCCATTTAAATCACTCCTTAATTATTCTCTATCTTATTTTACAAGATTACCAGTATAAAAACAAGTGATTTATACTTTTCTTGTAGTTATAAAAAGATATAAGAAATATGATGTATATCCATATTGGATGATGAATTGTAGCACTTCTGGTTTAGAATACCAACCAATAGTTGCGTACAGTATGATTCCTATTGTTTTTTCTTTATGATATAAGAAAGAATCAGATAAATCAAATAACTTTGTGTAGATGATACTATCGCTATTTATTACATCAACTACTTTCAAATATGAGATAAATTCATGTACAGAATATCCAAGTAAGAATCCCGCTTGTAATATAAGGTATACTAAAGTTATATTGAAAATCAATTTTAAATTCATTTTTATAATTGATTTTGATAAAAGTATGACAACCACTACAGATAGCAATATACCAATTACGGTCCCCATTAAGTATGATTGTGTATCTAAAGAAGTAAACACAAACAAAACAATTTCTGCACCCTCTCTAGCAACCATAACCGCTGCTAATAAGGTGATTCCTATTTTTGATGGATTCAAGTTCACCTTAGTAGTTAAATCAGAAACAATTGTATTTCTATTTTTTATCATCCAATAAATAAATGATGATATTAGCATCACAGCAATCAAGGAAATCACTGACTCCCATAGTTTTGCGATATTAGCATCCAAATCCCCAATTAGTTTAGAAATAACAAATAGTATTAATCCAAAAGTGATTGATAAAACAATACCAATTAATAAACCTAAATAGACATTTTTTCTCAAGTGTTGTCTATTACTTTTTGATAAATAGCTAAGCATTAACGAAATTAATATAAATGCCTCTAATCCTTCCCTAATTCCCATTATAAAGCCAGGTAAAATATTTATATCAAACATATAACCACCTCTTAAATTTCTACATTTAATATATATATAATATTTGATTTTTGAACTTTAATCAAATGTAATCATAACTTTTACAAATAGTAAATTGGATAAATTAATATTATTTAGAAATATGTTTACTTTTCTAGATATTTTTAATACAATATGTATGAGATAAAAGTTCATTTAGAAGGAGGAATATTATGCCAAGAAGAATTAATGATGATTGTATTGCGTGCGCTGCATGTGTACCTGAATGTCCAGTTGACTGTATATCTGAAGGAGATATTTTCGTAATCGACGAAGATGTATGTATTGACTGTGGGGCTTGCGAAGTAGTTTGTCCAGTTGAAGCAATTACTGAAGTATAAAAAAAAAAGAGTTTGCACTCTTTTTTTTATACAAATTTATACGGATCAGTATTTATCTTACTTATTACGATATTAGATGTAATACCTTTATCTATTAAAATATTTTTTAATTCATTTACGAAATATTTTTCTATATTATGCCCGATATCTAATATATTCAACCCTATTGCTAAAGCATCGTGTGCATGGTGATATGAAATATCACCTGTAATTAATAAATCAACAGAGTTATCACTTGCAACCTGTATGGTACTAGAACCAGATCCACCGGTAATAGCGACTTTAGAAACAATCCCATTTAAGTCACCTATAAATCGTGCATTGTTCACTTTAAATGTATTTTTAACAATACTTATATATTCCTTCATTGGAGTTGAATTAATTACCCCTACCTTACCTAATCCTTCATCTTCAGTTGTAAATTCTAATACCTCTTTATTTTTAAGACTAAGCATATTAGCTAATATAGAATTCATGCCATAATTACTAACATCAAAGTTAGTATGAGCAACATATAATGTAATATCTGATTTAATTAGTTTTTCAATAAGTTTACCTTTATAGCTATCAGTATCAATTGATTTCATAGCTTGAAAGATTAAAGGATGATGAACGATAATTAACTCAATATTATTACTAATTGCTTCTTCAACAACTTCTAATGTTAAATCTAGTGATAATAAAATATTGTTAATTTTTTTATTTAAAGTTCCTACTTGAAGTCCTACATTATCCCAATTATACGCTAAGTCTCTTGGGTATAATAATTCAAATGTCTTTATTACATCTATTCCATTCATTTAATTACCTCCTCTAAGAGCTTTAATCTAGACCTTAATTCTTCATGTCTAGATTCAGTTGTTATAATTGGTAATACTTCTTTTAATTTAGCTATTTCTTTGTTTATTCTTTGAATAAAAAAGTATGGCTTTTCTTTTAGATTTATAGGACCAAATTGAAGTTCATTTGATGTGTATGTAGTTTCACCAATATCAGCCACAATTAGATCATAGATTTTATGGTTATCACTAAAGACAAGCTCATCAACTATATGAAATCCAATTTTCACTATGGCTTCTCTAACTAAAGATGAATCATTATTGGGTTGTAAGATGAATCTTTTAACATTCATTATGTTGTCTTTAAGTATTATGTCTGTAATTAAACTTCCACCCATGCCACTTATAACAACAACATCAACATACCTATCAATTTTGTTAATTCCATCACCTAAAATTACTTCGATTTCACGATTTAGCTCATATTTAAGTACATTGCTATAAGCAATGACAAATGGTCCCTGTTTGTTATCAATAGCGAGTGCTTTTGAAACAAATCCTTTTGTAACTGCATTAATCGGAAGCAACGCATGGTCAGTCCCAATATCAGCAAGTTTATTAAAACCCTCAGTATACTTTAAGCAGATTGAAAGTCTTTTTGAAATTTTCACTATTTTCCACTCATAAAATCTTTAAGTTTTTTAGATCTTGAGGGATGTCTAAGTTTTCTAAGTGCCTTAGCTTCTATCTGTCTTATACGTTCTCTTGTAACTCCAAACTCTCTTCCAACTTCTTCAAGAGTTCTTGAACGACCATCAAGTAATCCGAATCTCATTCTTAAAACTTTTTCTTCTCTATCAGTTAATGTTTCAAGTACACCATCAAGTTCTCTTTTAAGCATTACTTTAGATGTAAACTCCATTGGAGTAAGTGTATCAGGATCAGGTATAAAATCACCTAAACTCGAATCCTCTTCTTCACCAACAGGTGACTCTAAAGAGATAGGCTCTTGAGCAACTTTTTGAATAATTTGCACTTTCTCTACTGTAATCCCCATTCGTTCAGCTACTTCTTCAGGATGTGGTTCGCGTTTTAATTCTTGAATTAACTGTCTTTGAGTTCTTACTAATTTATTGATAGTTTCTACCATATGTACTGGTATTCTTATTGTTCTAGCTTGGTCTGCGATTGCTCTAGTAATTGCTTGTCTTATCCACCATGTTGCATATGTTGAAAATTTAAATCCTTTAGTGTGGTCAAACTTACCAACAGCTTTCATTAGACCCATATTACCTTCTTGAATCAAATCAAGAAATTGCATTCCTCTACCTACATATCTTTTAGCAATCGATACAACTAAACGAAGGTTTGCTTCCACTAATTTATTCTTAGCCAATTCACCTTTATATAGTAATTCTTCAACTTGTTTTTTATATTCAGGTGCAATATATTCCCCAACTTCAACCATTTCATCAAACTGTTCTTTGGCAACTTTTGCATTAGCTATATCAGTAGCTAATTCAACTTCCATTGCTCCGACAAGTAAATCAACACGCCCAATTTCTTTTAAATACATTCTAACTGGGTCATCAACTTTTATTGATATTTGATTTTCAAATGACTTATCATGAAGTAATTCTTCTTCTATATCTTTTGTAAAATCTAAATCAAGTACGATACTTGGATCTAACTCTTTATCATCATCTCCAAACCCGTCATCGTCTTCGTTAATAACAGCAGGAATAATATGTCCCACCATTTCTTCTCCGTTAACTACATCGACTTGTTTTTTTTCTAATTCTGTAATGATAATATCAAAATCTGAAGTTTCGTCACTTACAAACTTAAGTACTTCTTTGACTGAAATATAACCTTTTGATTTGCTTATTTCTACTAATTCTTGGATAATTTTATCTTTGTCCATACTTAGCCTCCTTTATTTTTACATCCCGATATCCTGCTAGTTTAATCTTTTCTAGCATTGTAGGAGCGTTTCTTATGTTTTCTTCTAGTTCTTGGATTACTAAATGTTCCATGTACTTTTGTATTACACTCATAAGGTCTCTAAACTCTTTATCATCCATCTCAGCCATCTTATATTTTATCTTGTTATTGTAAAAAAGTAGTTGGTCTGGATTAAATAAAAGAAGTAATTCTTCCTCGATTATAACACTTTCTTTAGAAATTTCTAAATTTTTATAATGTAAATCCTCAATAATCATTTTAATATCTCTAACAATAGGTTCAATATAAAATACTTCACCAAACTCATTATTAAAAGTTCTAACATATTTATAATCTTTTATATAGTAATTAACAAGAAATCTTTCAGCAACAGTATATTTAGTTAATGTAAATGCATTTCTAGTTTTAGGGACGTTTTTATTTCTTAGGCTCCTAATATTTCGCTTTGTATACTGATTAAAGTCCTGCCTAACCGATTCACTAGATATATCTATATCTTTACTCAATTTATTGATATAGCTCTCTATGATTGTATTTGAACTATTTTTGATCAAATCAAATATAATCTTTTTATAATGTTCAACATCTAACATTTTAGTGAAATCAACATTCATATTGCTTTTCATATATGCAAATTCAATTTTATCAATCCATTTTGTATTGATAAAATTATTTAACTCTTTTGGAGAATGTTTTTTAAGATAGTCATCTGGATCTAAATTATCAGGCAACAAAACAATCTTAACTTCCATTCTAGCTTGTTCAAATAATTTTATTGCTCTTTCAGTTGCTTCAACCCCAGCAGGATCTCCGTCATAACAAATAGTTATGTTATTCGTATATTTTTTCATTAATCTAACTTGATCAGTTGTTAATGATGTTCCCATTGAAGCTACACTTTCTTTAATCCCAGCTCTATACGCTGCGATCACATCCATATATCCTTCAAATAGTACAATTCGATTGCTTTTCTTAATTTCATTTATTGCATTATTCATATTGTATAAAACATTGCTTTTGGTAAAAACCTTCGTTTGGGGACTATTTATATATTTAGCACCATCATCTTTATCTAGGTAAGTTCTCCCAGAGAATCCAACAACATTTCCTTGTTCGTTAAGAATAGGGAATATAATTCTTTCTCTAAACAAATCGTAAAAATTTTCCTTTTTACCTTGTTTCACTAATCCTAAATCATGCAAATCAGATACTAAAATATCTTTCTCGGTTAATGTTCTATATAACAAATCATAGTCAGATGGAGATAATCCAATGTTAAATTTTTCTATTATTTCATCACTAATTCCTCTATTTAATAAATATTCTTTAGCTATAGCACCTTGTTTCGTACTAGATAAATATAGTTTATAGAAATTAGATGCGTCTTTATTTATATCCAAATATTTCTTATTTGGATTCTCTTTTTTATATTTACTAAAATCTATTTCAACATTAACTCTTTCAGCTAAGTTTTCAATGGCTTCAACAAAACTTAGATTTTCAGTCTTTTGTAAAAAGCCAATTGCATTTCCTTTTTCACCACAAGAGAAACAGTTAAATATTTTTCTTTCGGGTTCAACTGAAAACGATGGAGTCTTTTCACTGTGAAACGGACACAAGCCAAAATAGCTCTTTCCTTTTTTAGAAAGAGATACTTTTTCAGATATAAGATCAACTATATCTGTTTTGCTTAGTATTTCGTTTATTACTGCATCACTAATTTTTGCCATGTAATCACCTAATAGTATAGTTTTTCCATTAAGTATGGAATTAATTCTTCTTTGTTTAAACTAACTTGTTCCATTGTGTCTCTATCTCTAATTGTAAATTTGTTTTCTTTAACCGAATCATCATCAACCGTTAAAACAAATGGAGTTCCAATAGCGTCTTGACGACGATATCGTTTCCCTATTTTACCTGATTCATCATAAGTCACAGTAAACACTTTACTTAAATAACTTTCCATTTCTAATGCTAACTCTTTATGGTATTTTTTAATTAATGGTAATATCGCTACTTTGTAAGGAGCTAAAGTAGGAGCAAGTTTTAGATTGATTCTATCTTCACCATCACCTAAATCTTCAATGGTGTACGCTTCGCTAAGAACCGCTAAGAATAATCTTTCAACTCCAAGTGATGGTTCAATAACATATGGCAAGTACTTTTCATTTGTATCAGGATCTAAATACAACAATGAAACTTTTGAATGTAATTGATGCTGTTTTAAATCATAATCTGTTCTAGATGCAATACCCCAAAGTTCATCAAATCCCCACGGGAATTTAAAATCAATATCGGTAGTCGCATTAGAATAGTGAGATAAAGCTTCAGCTTCATGATCTCTTAATCTAATATTTTCATCGTTCAATCCTAAACTAAGTAAGAAGTTGTGACTTTCAGTTTTCCAATATTTAAACCATTCCATTTCAGTTCCGGGTTTACAGAAAAACTCTAATTCCATTTGTTCAAATTCTCTTGTTCTAAAGATGAAGTTCCCAGGTGTAATCTCATTTCTAAAAGATTTACCAATTTGTCCAATTCCAAAAGGCACTTTTTTTCTAGCACTTCTTTGTACATTTTTAAAATCTAAGAAGATACCTTGTGCTGTTTCAGGTCTAAGGTAAATATCAGTTTCACTAACAACACCCTGACTTGTTTTAAACATCATATTAAACTGTCTTATATCTGTGTAATCTAACTTTCCACAATTAGGACAAACAATATTATTTTCTTTGATATAGTCCATCATTTTTTCATTAGACCAACCATCAGCTATAACATCAAATTTATCTTCAATTAACTTGTCGGCTCTATGTCTAGTATTACAACTCTTACAATCAGTTAAAGGATCATTAAACCCTCCAACATGTCCACTTGCAACCCATGTTTCTGGATTTAAAAGAATTGAACTATCTAGTCCAACATTTAACTTGTTTTCTTGGATAAACTTTTTCCACCATGCTTTTTTTAAATTATTTTTAAGTTCTACACCAAGTGGGCCATAATCCCATGTATTAGCTAGTCCTCCATATATTTCACTACCTTGAAAAACGAATCCGTAGTTCTTAGCATAGTTAACTAAATCTTCCATTTTTATATTACTCATAATATTCCTCCTTATACTAAAATTTGGACATAATTATACAGCATATATTATACCATAAAATCAAAAAAAAGAGGCAAGCTCTTTTCAGTATTTTTTAATTTGTTTAATAATTCCACGTGATTTTGTCTTATATCCTACATAATCACTATATAACACGTCAATTATATGTCTTAATATAACTTTGTCATTTTTCTCAAATGATGGTATCTCAGTCTTATCTATATCAATAACATATAGTTTCATAATATTGATATAAATCATAGCGTCATAGCTAAATTGATTTATGGTTAAGTGTTCTTGACATATTAATCCACCATTATCAATACTAAACACTAAGTTGTCTTTTTTACCACAAATGATACACTCTTTAAAATTAAGTCCATATCCAAGAAAATGTAATAGTTTAAGTTCAAAGATAAACGATAATACCTCGGGATCTATCCTTTGATCAAATAATAAAAATAATCTTTTGATAAAAGAATATAACTTAACATGATTACTGTCAATGGGAATAACATTTCCAATCAACTCCATAAGGTGATTCATATAAGTATATGCATCTAAATCCTTTTTAATATTAGGATAATCATTAACTAATTCTCCTTCTTTTAAAGATGGAAAATCACTGTTAGAATAACTTAATTTAATTAAGTTCCCGTTTTGACTTAGAAATCTATTAACGTTATTCATTTTTTTTACACTATGAGCTATCACACTCATCAACCCTTCATCTGTATATAGATAAAGGATTTTACTACTATCTTTATAATCAAGTGATCTTAATACAATTGCTTCTTTCAATTCCAAATACATCACCTCATACTATATAGTTATTCCTTGTACCCGAAATTTCTCAAAAAGAAATCTTTATTTCTCCAATCTTTCTCAACTTTACAATGTAAATCTAAAAATACTTTACTTCCAAGAAGATGTAAAATATCTTTTCTAGCTCTAGTACCAATTTCTTTAATCATACTACCACCCTTACCAATAATAATGCCTTTTTGAGAGTCTCTCTCAACAATGATTGAAGCATGGATATTTATTAATAACGGATTAACATCATCATTTTGCATATAATCAATTATACACATAACCGAATGAGGAACTTCTTCCTTTGTTAACTGTAGTACTTTTTCTCTTATTAATTCACTAATAATAAATTTCTCAGGGTGATCTGTGATTTGATCATCAGGGTAATATTTAGGTCCTTCTTCAAGTTCTGCAATAATATCATTAAGTAACAAATCAATATTATCTCCTCTTAAAGCACTAATAGAGAATATTCCTTTAAACTTAAATAACGTTTTATAGATATCAATACTTTTCTTTAGAGCAACAATGTCAGTTGTTTTATCTGCTTTATTGACTATTAAAAATACAGGAATTTTAACATGTTGCAATAGATCAATAATAAATCTATCTCCACGTCCTATTTCTTCGTTACCATCAATCATAAACATGATTAAATCAACACTTTTCAAAGTGTTGATTGCTTCTTTAGTCATAAACTCACCAAGCTTATGTTTTGGTTTGTGAATTCCAGGAGTATCAATAAATACAACCTGTGATTCTTCAGTTGTATAAATACCAGAAATGTTATTTCTAGTAGTTGAAGGTTTATTTGATGTAATTGTAACTTTTTGTCCTAGTACTTTATTCATGAAAGTTGATTTACCAACATTAGGTCTACCTACTATTGTGACAAATCCAGATTTAAACATTAAAGATCTCCCTCAGTAAATGCAAGAGGTAATAACTCTTTGTTTGAATACGTTTTAATTTCCCCTTTATTATTCGCCAAATGGACTTTTGCATTAGCTGGCATTAATTCACTCATAACTTGTCTACAAGCTCCACATGGAGAAATATGGACGTCTTGTTCAGTAGTAATCATTATCTCAACGATGTCATCTTTACGATATCCTTGAGAATAAGCTGAAAATAATGCAGTTCTCTCAGCACAGTTCGTTAACCCAAAAGATGCATTTTCTACATTAACTCCAGTAATCACTTTACCATTTTTAAGTTTTAAGGCTGCAGCTACTTTGAAATTTGAATATTGCGAATAAGAATTCTTAAGAACATTTTTTGCTTCTAAATATAATTCATTCATATTTTTCACCTATCTATTTAGTCCTGATTTTTTAAGGACTCTATTTTGTAAATCCGTCATTACTGTTTCATCTTCTTCAGTATCATGTTCATACCCAATTGTATGAAGTAACCCATGAACTGTTAGGAAACCCAGTTCTCTTTCGAAACTATGTCCATAATCATTTGCCTGTTCGATAGTCTTAGGGATAGAAATAAAAACATCACCTAAACTATTTAAATATCCATCAGGAAAAGTTAGTACATCCGTTTCACTATCTAATTCTCTATATTGTTTATTTAACTCTTGGATTTTTTTACCACTAACTAAAATAATATTTATGCCTGCATCTCTTTTATCTAAAATGTTCATTCCATTTTTTAATACCTTTTCTATTACTTCACTATAATCTTTATCATCATACTTATTTATTATATTAACTTTCATATTCTTCATACTTAGCAAGTACCTTTTGAACAAGAGGGTGTCTAATTACATCAACTCTATCAAATTTGATGGTACTAATACCTTTTACTCCTTCCAATAGTTTCACAGCGTTCACTAACCCACTATCTATTCTTTTTGGTAAATCTATTTGCGTAACATCACCTGTTACAACCATCTTAGAATTAAATCCCAATCTAGTTAAAAACAATTTCATTTGATTAACAGTAGTGTTTTGTGCTTCATCTAAAATAACATAAGCACTTTCTAATGTTCTACCTCTCATATATGCTAAAGGAGCAATTTCAATAACACCTTTTTCAATATAGTCTTCAACTGTTTTACTTCCTAACACCTCATATAAAGCATCATATAAAGGTCTTAGATATGGATCTACCTTCTCTTTTAAATCTCCAGGTAAAAACCCAAGGTTTTCACCAGCTTCAACTGCTGGTCTTGTTAAAATAATTTTCTTAATTTCATTACTCTTGAGTTTCGCAAGAGCATTAACAACCGCAATGTAAGTTTTACCAGTTCCAGCTGGACCTATCGCAAAAACAAGATCATCTTTGTTAATAGCTTTTATATACTCTTTTTGATTTAAAGTTTTTGCATAAATTGGTTTACCTGATAATGTTTTTGTAATAAACATTCTATTAACATAAATATCAACAATATCTTCTTTACTATTCTTTTCAGATAATTTTGCAATATATATAATATCTCTTTCAGAAATAATTATATTATTAGAAGCAATCATTATAAGCACTTCAAATATCTTTTCAAGTAACTCAATAATTTCAACATTTTTAGTTGAAATAAAGATATCTTCTCCCTTGGTAAATATATCTAAATTATAAAGTGAATTCAACACTTTTAAATTAGAATCATTACTACCAAGAATCACTCTAAAATTATCTAAATTACGAAATTTAATCTCTAGCTTTGTTAAATCAACCAAATTATCAAACCTCCACCCTAAGTTAGGTACAGTATAACATATATCTGATAAAATGAGAAAAAAATAACGGTATATTACATACCGTTATTGTCTGTTATTATCTGTTGTTTCCTTTTTTAGCATTTTCTTTTTTCTTAATTTTTTTAGAAATACTAGGTTTTACATAATACTCTCTTTTACGAGCTTCTTGCAGGGTACCTGAACGTGATACATCTCTTTTAAATCTTCTTAATGCATCTTCGATACTTTCGTTATCTCTAACTACGGTTTTTGCCATGAGGTCTCCCTCCCTTCGCTCTTTATTTTTCCGTACTTATAATACCAAATAAACGAATAAATGTAAAGTTTTTTAGGAAATTCCTTTAATATAATATGAAATATACAGTAAATGGCTTGATTATGGTATTAATATTATATAAAACTAAGATGGAAGTGATAAAATGATAGAAACAATTCTTGAATTTTACTCGGATAATTTTATAATCGCTCTAATTGTTACAGTTATGACATTACTAATATTAATTAGACTCTTTAAATCAGCTAGAATTTATTTAGGAATCAAAAGCTATATTAGAAACACTAAAAAATTACGAAAGAAAAAATTCAATGGTATCCTCTTAACAGAAAAAATTACAAAGAAACGAAAAAAGAATACA
>Ga0307989_1001096_pt1 | contig 15292 bp, 15 predicted proteins | sample EllFjometagen185_FD_203164 | JGI IMG/M metagenome (GOLD analysis project Ga0307989, IMG submission 203164) | Marine microbial communities from Ellis Fjord, Antarctic Ocean - #185 | ecosystem: Environmental > Aquatic > Marine > Unclassified | place: Southern Ocean | collected 2014-10-08
ATACTCATTTTCTTCTAAAATATGTTTCTCACTTAGTTTATCAATCAAGGTCTTTACTTGGATTGATACTGCATCATTGTTCGTTTCATTATTGCCTATCTTTGGTAATATGTTATTCATCGTATTCACTCCTAACCTCAATCATTATATTATAAGTATAAAAAAAACTTTGTAACATAGGTTACAAAGTCTATTTTGTAAATAAAATAAGTTAAGAAATTAAAGGTCACCGAGCGGATTATCTCTATCACCAGTTCGATTGGTAAAGTAACTACAAGCTTTATTATAGTTTAAGAGAATATTCTCTGTAGTAGTTGCTCCTGAACGGTTTTTAGATATAATAATTTCGATGGTGTTTGGACGTTGTGAATCATGATTATAATAATCATCACGATACAGGAATAAGATAATATCTGCATCCTGTTCAATTGATCCTGAATCACGTAAATCGGCCATCATTGGAATTTTCTTATCTCGTTGTTCTACACGTCTTGATAACTGTGATAATGCGACAACTGGGATTTTCAATTCACGAGCCATCTCTTTTAGTACACGGCTTATTTCTGATATTTCTTGTACGCGGTTTTCAATTCTTGTCCCACTTAACAGTTGGAGATAATCAATGATCACGACGTCTAATTTTTTCTCTTGGGCTAACTTACGACACTTTTGTCTTAAGTCTGTTACTTTTACAGTTCCTGAATCATCAAATAAAACATTTAATGATGATAATGATTCACGAGCAAGTGAAATTTGTTGCCATTGTACTGGAGTTAGTTCCCCTGTACGAATTGCAGTTGAGTTTACATGACTTTCAGCACTCAGCATTCTTGATACAAGCTGATCACTACCCATCTCTAAACTAAAGAAAGCAACATATGGTTTTTCTTCCATTTTCGCAACGTTGGTTGCGATATTTAGGGCAAACGCAGATTTTCCGATTGACGGACGAGCTGCGATAATCATTAATTCTGAAGGTTGTAATCCTAAGGTATAATCGTTTAATTCATGGAACCCTGTGTCAAGACCGGTAAGTCTACCAGCATTGTTTTTAGCTTCCTCTGTTTTTTGAATTACTTCTTCTGCTACTTCATTAATTGTGACAAAGTCTGTTGTTCTTCTTGCTTTGGCAATATCGAAGATTGTCTTTTCACTATTATCTACAAATGACAAGGCATCCTCATTTGAGTATCCATCTTCTATAATACTACGACATGCGTCCATTATTTTTCTTGTGATAGCTTTATCACTTACGATGTTGATATAGTTCACTAAGTTCACAATCGACGGTACGCTGTTAATTAGACCTAATATATAATCAATTCCACCAGCATCATTTAATAACCCTTTTGTTTCTAGTTTATTTGATAAAGTGGTGTAATCTATTACGATATCCTCTTGGTATAATTCAACCATTGCAGTAAAGATAACTTTATGGCGATAAGTATAGAAGTCTTCACTATCTAACTTATCAACTAATGTTCTCATAACCCCTTGGTCTACGAAAACACTCCCTAATACTGATTGCTCTGCTTCGACATTATGTGGAGTAATCTTTTCCATGAAAATCCCCCTATTCTTCTATAACTAATACTTCTATTTTTGCTAATACGTTTTTATGTAGTTTCACATCAACACGGTAGTTACCCAATGTTGAAATAGTTCCTTTTAATTGAATTTTACGTTTATCTAAATCTAGTTTATGTTGTTTTTTAAATGCATCACTTATTTGTTTGGTACTAACTTTACCAAAGAATTTTCCATTTTCACCAATTTTAACATAAACTTTAACTGGTAATTTTTCGATTTTATCTTTTAATGACTTCATTGTTTCAAGTGCTTTTCGTTCATCTTCTTCAATTTTAACTTTTTCCATTTCGATTGAATGTAAGTTTTCTTGTGTTGCTTCAATCGCATTTTTACTTGATAGTAAATAGTTACCGTAACCAGTAGCTACATCGATTACTTCACCTTTTTTCCCTTTTCCTTTTACATCTTTGATTAAAATTAATTTCATTAGTTTTTCCTCCTGAACCGATTCGTTTAAAAATGATATTAGTTCTAAACGAACTTGTTTTATGTCATTTGTCTCAATTTGTGCTCCTGCATTATTTAAATGTCCACCACCATTGAATTTTTCCATGATAACTTGAACATTGAATCCTTCTAAACTTCTTGCGCTTATTCCGACTTTAGTATCATCTAAGTACCCAATAGCAAAACTCCCTACTGTATCTTCTATCTCTAGTAAGTCATCTGCGACTTTGGCTAGTAAATTACGAGATACATCTAAGTTGCGTGGGATAATAACAACACTAAATCTTTTATGAATTACTTCTGCAAGACTTAATAGTTTTGATTTCAATTGAATTTCTTCTAATCCTTCACGAAGGATTGTTTTTACTTTAAAAGTATCAGCACCGTATTTTCTTAATATTGCAGAAGCTTCAAAAGTTCTACTACCTGTACGATACATGAAGTTATTTGTATCTACTACGATACCCGATAACATTACGGTTGCTTCAAAGGAATTAATTTCAACATCATTGGTTGTTAAATCAATCATTTCTGTGACCAATTCTACTGTGCTTGATGCATATGGTTCAATATGTGAAATAACTGCGTTAGGTATTGCATCATTAAGTTTTCTATGATGATCTATAATTGCTATTTTTTCGGTTCTAGTTATTAGTTTTTGTTCTATTGTTTGATTAAATGAATGATGGTCTACGAGGATCAACAAATCATCTTTTGTAATCTTATCCATCGCTTTTGATGGAGACGTAATATAATCTAACAATGTAATATATTCATAATCAATCATTTGCATGATTTTATTTACTGTTTTATCAAGGTTATCTTTATCTAGTATAATCTTTGTTTTCTTCCCATAAGCTTGTGCAAGTTTTAACATCCCAAGGGCTGCCCCAAAAGCATCTGTATCTGGATGAGCATGTGGCATAATGAAGACATTTTTACACTCTTCAAATAGTCTTTCTAATTTTTGAGTATTTGTTCTTGTAGTAATTCTTGTTCTTTTTTCAGCGGTATTTGTATTCCCACCAAAGTACATTAAATCGCTACCTTCTATATTTACTACCACTTGGTCTCCACCACGTGACAACGCTAAATCAAGTGCATTTTGTGCAATGTCTCCTAGTTCTTTAACTTTAATATTACTACACGCAATACCAGCACTTAAGGTAACCATTAAATCATTTTCTCGAGAAATTTGTGCGATTTTATCAACAATTTTAAACTCGCTTTTTACCAAACTCATTAAACTTTTTTTATTCATTACTGCAATTAATTTGGAGTTAGTGAGTGGTGTAATATAAAATGAATATTCCTCACCCCAAGCCTCTAGTGCTTCAAGGTATCTACCTTGAGCAAAGCTTCTATTTGATACATCTAGAACACTTACTGCATCATCGAGATTATCAAGATTCAACATTGCAATAACACCTGTAGATGCTTCGTACTTTCGTTTTATCTCTTCTCGTTCAGTGACTTGTGTTAAGAATAATAATTGTTCATTTGCATTAACAGTCACTTCGTATTCATGGGTATATATTTTAGTTATAAATGTAACGTCTTCGCGACTCTTACTTATATGTGCAAATATATCTTGATTTACAATTTCTAAATTTCGTTTTTCAAGTATATTTTCAAATATATCCTTAGAATATCCATTTGCCCATTTAATATTGTAATGGTCGTCATAAATGATAATTCCCAAAGGTATTTCTGAGACCATTTTCTTTTCAGTAATGTCTTTTCTCTTCAATGTATCTTTAGTATCATCTAACTTATGTGTTAACCATTTAATCTGGGTATTTTTACTTCGATTAACTAGTATATTAGTAGCAATATTGAATAGAATTAGCATTGCTATAGAAAATACCAATACAAAGATTGGATTGTCTACCATCATAAGATCAACTACTATCACTATTAAAATAGCTGTTATTAATACCAAAATATTTCGATTTCTATTCATGAAATCACCTCGATTTGTCTAGAACATTATAGCATAAAATCACTATATTTCCAATTATAATATATTATATATATATTATTTTGAGTAAAAAAAAAGACTCCATAAGAGTCTATTCTTTAATAAATGGTAATAATGACATATGACGTGCACGTTTGATTGCTACTGCTAATTCTGCTTGATAACAAGATTTAGTACCAGTAACTCTTTTAGGCAAGATTTTACCTCTATCAGAAATAAATCTTTTTAACATTTCAAAGTCTTTATAATCTATATATTTTACTTTATTATCTGAAAAATAACATCTCTTTTTTCTTCTTTTACGAAATCCACCTGGTCTTGGCATTACGATTCCTCCTTTTAGTTTTTTTTAGAAAGGTAGGTCGTCTTCAGAAACATCAATACTTGGAGTATTTTGTTTCTTTTCAACTGTTCTTTCTTGATACTTGGTATTGTTACTATTATTGTTATTATCTCCTCTAGAATTTCTAGGGGCATAATTATTGTCATTTGAATCTTGATTTTTTGATTCTAAGAATTGTACGCTGTCTGCTACAACATCAGTTGTGTATTTTCTGATTCCATCTTTGTCATCGTAAGAACCTGTTTGGATTCTACCTTCAACACCGATTAAACTACCTTTTCTAACAAAACGTGCTAAATTTTCAGCTTGTTTTCTCCATGCAATGCATTGAATAAAATCAGCTTCTCTTTCACCACTAGGTCCTGCAAAAGTTCTATTCACAGCGAGTGTGAATCTAGAATAAGCGATATTACTTGAAGTAAATCTAACTTCTGGATCTTTAGTTAATCTTCCTACTAATACAGTACGATTAATCATATCTACACTCCCCTTATCTAACGTCTCTAATAATTAAGTGACGAATTACATCTTCTTTAATACGTACAACACGGTCAAATTCAGCTCTAGCTTCATCATCGCAGTTAACGCTTAAAATAACATAATAACCTTTTTTATGCTTTTGAATTTCATAAGCTAGGTCTTTCATACCCCATTCGTTTGTTTCAAGGATTGCTCCTCCTCTTGAAGTCACAATTGCGCTTAGCTCTTCAACTAAAACTTTGCGATCATCTTCAAGTACTGTTGGACGAATAATGTACATAATTTCGTATTTTCTCATTAAGAATACCTCCTTCTGGTCTATTGGCTGCCCTTGCAGCAAGGATGAGTTTTACTCACGTTTTAAAATTATATCATAATACTATTTCCGTTGCAACACAATACAGATATTTTATATATATTATATATATCGAAAAGAGTGTGCCTTTATATTATACCACTTTTCACCACCTATTTACACAGATTTTTAATGTAAATCAATGTAAGAATAAATCATTATATTTTCATAATTCTTTCATTGACCTAAGCCCTTTTTGGAGGTAATATTAAGTTAAGTTTTAGAGGAAATAGGTGAGACTCCTATGCTACCCCAGTAACTGTTAAAGCCAGATACTCTTACTTACATTCCCTGGGGGAAAGGATGTATGGATAATTATCCATACTTTTTGGGTAATTTTTTTTAATTTTAAGGGAGAGTTGAACAATGGATAAATCATTATTAAGACAAATGGACTTAATCAACAATTACATCAGTAAAGATAACGCAGCGAGTGCTTCGAAATACGATCCAAATGCGAACGTGTCTGTGAAGAATATCGCAACTCTAAGCAGCGAATTAAATAAGTTTGACCGTATTTTGTTAAACAGAAAGTTAATGACAGATAAAATAACTCAACTATTTGGAGAAGAGTTAGCTGTTGAATATATAAGACAATTAAGTGATCACGAAATCTATACTCACGACGAAACTTCTATCAAACCATACTGCGCAAGTGTAAACTTATATCCTTTCTTATTTGAAGGATTACAAGGTATGGGTGGGGAGTCAAAAGCACCTAAGAATATAGATTCTTTTTGTGGTACTTTTATTAATTTAGTTTTCGCTTTAGCAAGTCAATTTGCTGGAGCTATAGCGACTGTCGAATTCTTAATGTATTTCGATTACTTCTCTCGTAAAGAATGGGGAGAAGATTATCATAATAAATATGATGAACTTGCAACTTTAGGAGCAAGACCTCAAACCGTTGGGACACGTATTGATGCCTATTTACAACAAGTAGTCTATTCAATTAATCAACCAGCAGCTTCTCGAGGATACCAAAGTATTTTCTGGAACATCAGTATCTTTGATAAGTATTATTTCGATTCCATTTTTGGTGACTTCGTATTCCCTGATGGCACTAAACCTAATTGGGATAGTTTGAATATGCTACAACAAAAATTCCTTACTTGGTTCAACAAAGAACGTACAAAAGCACTTTTAACGTTCCCTGTAGTTACTGTAGCCTTACTAACAGAAAACAACGATGTTAAAGATGAAGAATATCGCTACATTGTTGCCAAAGAATTAGCCGAAGGACAAAGCATGTTTATGTATATGTCTGAAAGCGCAGATAGTTTAGCTAGTTGTTGTAGACTTCGTAATGAATTAACCGACAATACATTCAGTTATAGCCTTGGTGCTGGTGGTGTTTCTACCGGTAGTATCAATGTAATTACAATGAATATTAACCGTCTTGTTCAAAAAGATATCAGTATAGAAGAACAAGTGAAGAAAATCCATAAATATCAAGTTGCGTATCATTCAATTATAAAGGATTACTATGAAAACGGATTACTGCCAGCATATACTAGTGGATTCATTACATTAGAAAAGCAATTCCTAACAATAGGTGTCAATGGTCTAGTTGAAGCGGCTGAAAGTAAAGGAATCAGTATTGTAGATTCTAAAGAATACAATGATTTTGTCGATGGAGTTCTTTATCCAATCTACGAACAAAATAAGTTAGCTAAAAAAGAATATGGACTGATGTTTAACACAGAATTTGTCCCTGCTGAAAACCTTGGAGTTAAAAATGCTAAATGGGATAAAGCAGAAAACTTAAAAGTAAAAAGAGAATGTTACAACAGTTATTTTTATGTAGTTGAATCTGAAAAAACAAATCCTATTGATAAGTTTGTATTACATGGAGAAAAATACACTAAATATCTAGATGGTGGTTCTGCATTACACCTTAATCTAGATGAACATTTAGATGTTGAACAATATATGCAATTATTAAAAGTAGCAGCTATAAATAAAACGAACTATTGGACAGTAAATGTTAAAAATACTGTCTGTAATGATTGTGATCATATCGATAAATCAACACATGAAAAATGCCCAGTCTGTGGTAGTACCAATATTGATTATGCAACAAGAGTTATTGGGTACTTAAAGCGTGTTAAAAGTTTCTCTAGTGCTCGACAAGTTGAAGAAAAAGATCGTGAATACAGTTATGAGATATCATAGGTATTCAATAACCTTTAACGAAATACCTTCAGAAATATCGCTTTGTATAAGTATTACCGGATGCGATGGTCCTTGCTCGGGATGCCATAGTCCTTTTCTTCATAATCCAAGCAACGGACAGTACTTAAGTTTTGAATTCTATCAAGAATTACTAGATAAATATCAAGGTCAAATTACCACTGTTTGTTTCTTAGGTGGGGAATGGTATTTAGATCCATTAAACGAAATGTTAAAGGAAGCTAAAAAAAGAAGTATTAAAACTGCTTTGTACACATCTTTAAACTACAAAGATGTACCAAGAAAACTAAAGCATAATCTAACTTATTTAAAAGTCGGACCATACACACCTGGTTTGGGTGGATTAGAAAGTGTTATAACAAATCAAAGGCTCTATCTACTAAAGCCAAAAAAGACTGATATAACACATAAGTTTTGGCCATTAGCTAAACCAAAGATAAATAAAAAACGCAAATAGAATGTATTTGCGTTTTAATTTACTTAAATTTATCAATATACTTCAGTAAGTACCCTAATTCTTTTTCTGATGGAAACTCCAAATTGAATACTCTTCCTTGTAATAATATACTACACTTGAATCTTTCTAAATCAAGATCATTAACTACAACATTAGATAATTCATCATTTTTGTAATCCGTAAATCTATCACAAAAAAAGATATATAATTTCTTAGTAGATATAATCACCACTTCATTTTCACAGACATAATGAGAAACTAATGATTCTTCTTCTGTAAAGTTCTTTCTTAGCTGATATGCAACATTTGCTGCATTCTTCTTCAAATCTATTAAATTCATTATCATACCTCTTTTTCTAATTTCCAAATAATTATATCATAAAATATATTAATCGAGGTATTATTTGATAATATACTACCTTAAAATACCAACAATTAATTTCACCGAAATAATAGATGTCACAAAAATGTATAGTCTGTAATATTTTTGTGACATGCGTTTTGTACAATGTAGTCATAAACCGGTATTTCCTAGTCAAAACAAGACAAAAATAAGGGAATCAGAAAATGGAGTGAAGACATGAAAAAACTAAATATTATCTTAATCGCATTATTCGTAGTCCTGTTAGCAGGTTGCGATAAAGAAGTTGATTTAACAAACACAGAAATCGAAGAAATCATAGATGTAACAGACACAAGTGAAAACTTAACAGATGAAGAAATTGTAGTAGAACTTAATTCAGTAGTAAATGGAATTATCGATGGTGAGTTTTCATTTGATGAAACCTATGAAGATTATACATTAGATGATTACCAAACATTAGATTCAAACAGTGATTCATTCACTATTACGCATGGTGGAGTTTATGTATTAGAAGGTTCTTATACATCTACCATAACAATTGATGCTGGTGATGAAGATGTTGATCTCGTATTACTAGATGCAACTATATCAGTAACAAGCGGACCAGCTATTTTAGTACTAAGTGGTGATGAAATCACAATTAGTGCCCCAGAAAATACAGTTAATGTAATCGAAGATTCAGCAAACCATCCACTAGATGGCGAAGAAGAATATAGTGCTGCAGTATATAGTAAATCAGATTTAGTATTCAATGGTACTGGTACTATCACAGTAAACGGATATTATAATGATGGAATCAAAACAAAAGATGATATCAAAATCGTAGATGTTACATTAGAGATCAGCAGTATTGATGATGGTATTGTTGGAAAAGATTATATCGCAATTAGAGATGCAAATATCAGTATCGATTCATTAGGAGATAGTTTATCATCAACAAATGATGAAGATACTGCAAAAGGATTCATCTATATAGAATCAGGTACATTCGATTTCACATCAGATGCTGATGGAATCCAAGCAGAAAATACAGTATTCATCTACGGTGGTACATTCAACATTGATGTAAGTGATGATGGAATTCAAGCATCAACAGCAATCTATGTTGGTGGTGGTACAATCGTGATTACTGCTGACGGAGATGCAATCAACACAGATGGAGAACTTACAATATATGACGGTGACTTAACAGTTACAGCTGGTGATGATGCTCTTCATGGTTATGATATGGTATTAATTGAAGGTGGAACAATCAACATCCTAGGCTCATATGAAGGTATTGAAGGATTAGTAATCATCATTAATGGTGGTACAATCAATATCGTAGCTTCAGATGACGCAATCAACGCAACAGTAGGTGGAGGTCAAATTCATGGTCCTACTTATGTTGCACTAGGTGGTTCAATTACAATAAATGGTGGAATCATTCAAATCAGTTCTGTTGGTGATGGAATCGATTCAAATGGTGATGTAATTATGACAGGTGGATACTTAATAGTTTATGGTCCTGTTACAGATATGGAATCTACAATTGATTATGATGGTACATTTGAAATTTCTGGTGGATTAGTTATCGCTATTGGTAGTGATGGAATGCTACAATCACTTTCCGAAGAAAGTACTCAAAACTCATTAGTATATGCTAATGGAGAAACATTTGACGTAGGTACAATGGTTACATTAACAGATTCTGAAGATAATGTAGTATTAGAAATTCAAGCAATAAAAGATATTGAAGCAGTTGTTATCTCTTGTGAAGAAATGGTAAATGGTGAATCATTTACACTTACAGTTGGTAGCGAAACATACGACTTTACAATCACTTCAACGATAACTTCTCTAGGTGCTGGTGCTGGAACATCAGATCAAATTGGCAAACCTCCTGGTAGATAATAAAAATAAAACATTTATAAATCCTCATTGGTTTAAAGATTTTAATAATAAAAGAGAACTAAAATTTAGTTCTCTTTTTCATTTGTTATCTTAGTTTTTTTACTAGTGTATAGCAATTAAACCCTTTAGGTTGATCCTTTTTAGTAATTACAGTTGTATAGCCCAGTTTCTCATAGAATTCTCGTGCCTGAAATTCCGCGGTTCCTAAATCAATGCTATACAAGTTTCTATTGTTAGCTTCAACTTCAGCTAATTCCATTAGTTTTGATCCAATGTTTTTTCCTCTATACTCTTCTTTAACAACTAGCAAATCTATATACATTGAACTATCATAAATTATCACTTTAACGCCACCAGCAAAAATGTCATTATCTAAAGCAACGATTATAAGTTCATCTTTTTTTGTTTCAATTTTATGTTTGGCTTTAAAAGTCACTACTTGTTCTTTAAGAATACTCTCATACTCTAAAATAGCTTTTTCATTAACAATTACTTCAAAATCAAGATCACTCTTCATATCCAACTTATAATATGATAAAGAATATTCATTTTTAGCATTCGTAGCACTTTGAAGTATTCCTTCCACTTCAAACCCAAGTTTTCTAAAGTCGTTAATTCTTTCCACCACATTTGTATAAACACTAATCCCAGATGCGCTATCTTTATATAATTTACTTATTTTTGAAATCATTAATTTTAGTACCTCAAAGTCAAAATAAAAGTATTCACTGAAACTTACCCAATCCCAATCTAAACTTATGGTTAAAGCACCTACTAGCTTTTTATTATCTAATATATAGATATGGGTTTTCTCATTAGATTTAACTCCTGTATGAACGATATTGTAAGCTCTGAGATATTTCAAGATCTCTTCGTTGTATTTGTTTTCCTTATCAACTGTATATTTCATAGTATTCTCCTTTATTTACTCTAATAATAGTATAGCACAAACTAAATTCTATAAATATAGTGTTTATATAAAAAGGAAACTCAAGCTAGAGTCTCCTTTATTTGTTTATATACTCAAATATATCTTTTTGCATCGTTCTATTAATTTCATGTCCATCTTCATATATCTTTAATATCATTTTATTTGTTTTATATTTATTATAGTATTCCACGGATTTTCCCATAGGGACAATAGTGTCCTCACTACAATTCATGATAAGCATCTTTTCAAACTTTAATTTTCTAACATTATTAATAGGGCTTATCCTATTCAAGTATTTAATTGTCTGTTCATTGAGAATTTCTTCTAGTTTCACTCCAGCACCAGTTAAATTATACTCAGCTTGATGCATAAAATCAGGAGTTCCAATAACAGGAATAAGCTTATTAATTTTATCTGTCTTTGTTGCTAAGTAGAAGGCAATCATTGCGCCCATACTAATTCCGATAAAATCATATTTTGGGAATCTATCAATATATCTTCTTTTGTGAAGTTTTATATAATCTATCGCTGTATGTCTGATTACTTCAGGTGCAGCGATAAGCATCCCTTTTTCATTTTGTGATAAATAAGGACCTTCCATTCTTTCCCCATGCATATAAGCATCGATACTAACTACGAAAAACCCTAATCTAGCAAGTGTTAAAGCTAGATAATCAGCACCATAATTTTTATTTGATTGATACCCGTGTTGAACAAAAACTAATCCTCTAAATTCAATGTCTTCTATGTAGTATTCGTTTAGTGGTACCCCGTTATATATTTCAGTATTAATTAGTAATTTTTGCATACTCAATCAACACTTCTCTCGCTTTATTTAATGCGAAAATTACCGAACGGATTCGAACCATTTCACGATTACCATTGAATACTTTACGATAGACAGTTGTTTTCCCCATATGGTTAATTCCAAAATAAACTAATCCAACAGGTTTTTCCTCAGAACCACCATGTGGTCCAGCGATCCCTGTAATACTTACAGTGATATCAGCATCTGTTTTAGCAAACAGATTATCACACATTTCTTTTGCTACTTGAGGACTTACTGCCCCAAACTTTTTAAGTGTTTCTTCTTTTATATCAAGGTACTTCATTTTTGTTTCATTAGCATATGTTACTAATCCTTCTTTAAAGGCATTTGAACTTCCACTAACATTAACTAATCTACTAGCTAACATACCACCAGTACAACTTTCTGCAACTGCGATCACTTTGTTTTGCTCTCGCAGCAATTCAATTACAACACCTTCAAGTGTATCTTCAAGTCCACCGAAGATGAATTCACTGAATTTATTGTAAAAGTCTTTCATTGCACGGTCTAATGCATCTGTATCACTTGATGTAAAAATATATTTTATTTCTCCTACATTTGCATAAGGAGCTACATTAACTTTTGAATGCACACCATAGAATCCCTTTAAATTGTTTTCCATTGAAGATTCCCCAGTACCTACTAGTTTAAATCCACGAGAAATCAGGTTAATATCTAATTCATTTTTTATAATTTCAATCGCAACATTTAAAACAGGTTCCATTTCATGTGGTGGTCCAGGTAATAGGATAATTCTCTTATTATCCACTTTAAAATAAACTCCTGGAGCAGTTCCTAAAGGATTATCCAGTTTCATAGATTCTTTCGGAAATAATGCTTGTTTGTTATTACTTGATTTCATTTCAACTTCTGCTTTATCAAACATTTGTTTAATGTTATCAAGTGTGTCTTGATCTATATATGTTTCCATACCATAATATCCAATCACAGTTTCTCTTGTAATATCATCTACAGTTGGACCAAGTCCACCCGTAAAAATAACTAAATCTTCATCTAAGAAGTCTAGCATCTTTTTAAATTCTTTTTTTAAGTCATCAATAACGTAACTTCGGTTCACATCAATTCCAATTGATTTTAATTTCATGGCAATTGTACGTAAGTTAGTATTGACAGTTCTTCCTGTTAACAATTCTTTTCCTACGGTAACTACTGCTGTTCTCATATAACCACCCCAGTCTATTATAATACAATTATTAAAATAGTATCACTTTTTTTTAAAAAAATAACACCTGGATGGTGTTATTCAGTTATTAGTCTTGCACTTCCACCTACAAAGACCTTTGTAATAGCATTATCTTTGTACTCTAGATTCGTTTTTATCTCTGATGGCAAATTCATTGAATATCCTTGTCTGAGTATGTATTCTTTTTTCTTTTTAACATATTCATATAAGTAACATCCTAACGCTCCATTAGAAGTACCTGTAGCACTTTCTTCATTGATACCAACAATCGGTGCAAAGTTACGTCCATATGCATCTACTTCATCACTAAGTGCAAATGCGTGAATACCAATGACATTATGTTTGATAGAAAACTCTATTATCTCTTCAAAGTTTGGTTTCAAATTATTTAATGTTTCAACATCTTTCACAGGTAGAAATATTTCCTTCATCCCTGTAGAAACTACTTGAATAGGAAGATCATCACTCACAAAGTGACGATTCGAGAAACATGTATTCAATTCATTGTATTCTAAGAATCCATAGAATTTAGGTAATGGTTGTCCCATATAGACTTCATTTTTTTTGACAATCAAGTCTAAGATCCCTACTTTTGTTTCTTGAGTATATGTACCTTCTTTAATTATTTTCAAATCTCTTAATAAGTTAAATGTAGCTATTGTAGCATGTCCGCAAAGATCTATCTCGTGTAATGGTGTAAAAAAGCGAACTCTAAAATCTGCTTTATTACTTTTCATGACAAATGCAGTTTCACTAAAATTAACTTCTTTTGCAATTTTAAGCATTTCTTTTTTTGTTAAATTGTCGGCGTCTAAATAGACACCTGCTTCATTTCCACCAAATTCTGTTTTTGGAAATGCTGTTAATTTATATAACGACATATAACCACCTCTTTCTTATTATCCTCCACCGACAAAGTGAGTGAAGATTATTTCTTCATTTGCATTAATGATTTTTTCAAAGCCTCTATAGTGAATAGGTAATCCTTTATAGAATACAACAGAAGTCACAAAATCGTTAACTTTCATTTCGGGTTGTGCTTCTAATATTTCTTTAATTATATCATTAATAGTCCCTGGTTCTACCATCATCTCTTTTATATTGTATTTACTTCTTAACAGATTATAGAATATCACTTTAACCATCGTCATTACCTGATTTCATAATGGAGTTAGTTAGTAAGTCTATTAAGAGAAGTTGGTTAATTATTGTATTGTTATCTTTTTGAATAAACTTAAGAAATTCTGATGACATTATTCCAGCGATCACACTTGGTGTAAAGGAAGGATTAAGCAGTTCTTTTTCAAGTCCATATTCCTTTGAACCATACAATTCATCAATTAGTTTGCATCCGGGAAGCATCCACCCTACTTGGCCATACCATCCAGCACAGGCTCCATGTAAAAGTGGTATATTTAGAAGTGTACTTACTACTGAAAGAAATATTTTAGTTTGCGGTGCATCAACAGCATCAATAATATAATCATATCCATTTAAATCATCAATTGAGATGTCTTCAATTTTATTGATTGAAATATCAATTTTACATTGCGGATTAATTTTGAGTAGTTCGTTTTTTACTATCTTCGCTTTATAAGAATCAATATTTTCATGCGTCGAGAATAATTGGCGATTTAAATTGGTAAGTTGAAATTTATCAAAATCAACCAAAAGAAAACTACCTACACCTAATCTTGCTAAATTATTTGCTATATTCCCACCCAATCCACCAAGTCCTACAATTATAACTTTAGTGTTGGACAACACTATTAAATCACGTTCTGACATAACACCAAGATTACTATTAAATTGTGAATTGTAATCAATTTTCATAATTATAACTCCTTTAATTTAGACCTATGATGATTTGACACACTTCCATTATACCAAAATAAAAAAAAAGAATCGAACTTAATCAATTCTTTTTATAAGTTAAATAGGAAATGCATAATGTCTCCATCTTGTACGATATACTCTTTACCCTCAAGACGCATCTTACCATTTTCTTTACAACCTTGTTCTCCGTTGAACTTTGCAAAGTCATGAAACTTGATAGTTTCAGCTCTAATAAATCCTTTTTCAAAATCAGTATGAATAATCCCAGCGCACTGCGGAGCTTTCATTCCTCTTCTAAATGTCCAAGCACGAACTTCTTGTACACCAGCAGTAAAATATGTTTCAAGACCAAGTAAGAAGTAACTTCTTTTAATTAACTTATCTAATCC
>Ga0307989_1001099_pt1 | contig 15281 bp, 12 predicted proteins | sample EllFjometagen185_FD_203164 | JGI IMG/M metagenome (GOLD analysis project Ga0307989, IMG submission 203164) | Marine microbial communities from Ellis Fjord, Antarctic Ocean - #185 | ecosystem: Environmental > Aquatic > Marine > Unclassified | place: Southern Ocean | collected 2014-10-08
TGGTATAGTGTACGCCGGTAATTTACATTTACTTTCAAACGACATTTCCCTAAATGTTTTATCTAACGGATTTTCCCACCATCGCAATCGAAACGAGCGAGGTGCAGTACCTTTATTATTTATTATTTTTAAATCTCCCGGCATTTTCAAATCAATTCCTTTTGTAATAACATTAATACTTTTACTTAAATCTGATTTAGGATTTTTAAAATATTCTCTGAAAATATTTTTTTTACTACGCGCTCCATTAAATTCTCTTTTAATATCGTCAATTGCAGAATCAGACCAACATGCGTGCACTATTCGAATGTCATCTAAATCCAAAAACAAGGGTAATTTCCTCATCCATCCCAAATGATCTTTCCATTCATCGGGATAATCCAAAAATTCATTTATCGTTTTAAAAAGCGACAAATAGTTTTTTCGGGCTTCCTTAATTAATGGTTTTTTGTCTTTTGTTTTTAAATGAAATAAAATGGCATTTATTTCATGGTTTCCCAAAATAGCAAATGCATTTTCGTTTTCTACCATGGTACGAATTAATCGTATTGTTTTTCGAATCTCGGGACCACGATTTATAAAATCGCCTACAAAAATGGCTTTTCGCTCGGAATGAAAATATCCATTCTCACCCTTTTTATAACCTAATTTTAGCAGCATTTTTTTTAACAAAGCTGCCTGACCGTGAACATCGCCTATAATATCGTACATTTTAGATTTTAATGAAATGCTGATTTTAATAAAACCTTCTAAAAATAAAAGCCTTTTTTGATTTCAAATAAAAGTATAAAAAATATGGCAACTCAAGAAAATCAAATTTATTTTCAATAACACACTTTACGTTTATTGTAATTATAGATATTATTCGTACATTTATACCTAATAAGTATAAAATAATAATTGTGATAGACAATACAAAATACAAGAGCATTATAGTAACCGGTCAACATTTATTCTGGAAATATGGAATAAAACGAGTTACCATCGAAGAAATTTGCCGTGAAGCCGGAGTTAGCAAAATGACCTTTTACAAATTTTTTCCAAATAAAATTGAGTTGGCAAAAACTGTACTCGATAATATGTTCGATGAAAACATATTAAAATATCGTGAGCTAATGGCCGAAGAAATTCCTTTTTCGGAAAAGGTAAAAAAACAGATTTTATTAAAATTTGAGGGAACCAAAGAAATTAGTCAGGAATTAATAAAAGACATTTATGGTGGTCAGATTTTGGAACTTACCACACATTGGGAAAATAAATCGAAAGAAGTTTTACAGGAAGTTTTAGAATCGTACCGACATGCACAAAAACAAGGCTGGATTAGAAAAGAAGTGAATGTTGATTTTATTCAATTTTATACAGCCAAATTATTTGAAATTGTTTCCGATGAAAAAGCGGTTGCACTTTATGGCGGCGTGCAAGGACTGATTATGGAAATTATAAACCTGTTTTTTTACGGCATCATTCCGAAAGATGACAAATAATGAGATTTCAGTTTATCATATTATTTTCTATTAGCCTTCTGATTATTAGTCAGAAAAAAAGTTTAGCCCAGGACGATGCTTCGAAAAACTTGATTTTTAAAGGCCAATTTTCATCGGTAGCACATTTTAACGGAAACAACGATTTGCCACTTTGGCTGGGCGGAAGATACATTCCTCAATTAAACTATTCCATCAAACTCCCCGAAAATCAACTTATCGATTTTGAATACTCGGCCAACTTTTTTGGGAATGCCGGATTAAACCCATTTTCAGATTCTGATGTTTCCGGTAAAATTAAAAATTACAGAGCCTGGGCGCGTTATTCATCCAAACAATTTGAATTACGGGCAGGTCTTCAGAAAATAAATTTTGGCTCGGCTTCTATTCTTCGTCCCTTAATGTGGTTCGACCAAATCGACCCGCGCGACCCACTTCGTTTAACCGACGGTGTTTGGGGAGTTTTAGCCCGTTATTATTTTATGAATAATTCCAACCTCTGGCTTTGGGGATTGTATGGAAATAAAAACACAAAAGGTTGGGAATTCGCCAAAACCACCGAAAATAAACCTGAATTCGGAGGACGGTTTCAAACACCCATTCCAAAAGGTGAAGCAGCTTTTTCGTTTCATCACCGAAAAGGTACTACTTCCGGTTTGGATGAAAACATTCCTTCGTTTGACGAAATTCCTGAAAACAGAATTGGTTTTGATGCTCGTTTCGATATGATTGTTGGTTGGTGGATTGAAGGTTCGTGGATTTCAAACAAAGCTGATTTGGGCATGTTTACAAATCAGCAAGTGTTAAATATTGGAGTGGATTATACTTTTGGAATTGGAAATGGTTTGTTTCTAATTTACGAACAACTTTTTGCATCGTACGACGACGAAGCATTTTCGTTTAATAATACAACTTCATTTTCATTGTTAAACCTCTCCTACCCAATTGGAATGTTCGACAACCTGAGTGCAATTGTATATTACGACTGGACCAATAATAAATCGTACAATTTTATAAACTGGCAAAAACAGTTCGACAAAATATCGCTGTTTTTTATGGGATATTGGAATCCCGAAATTTTTCAGATTCCTACACAAAGCACCGACCAGAATTTATACGGAGGAAAAGGAATTCAGGTAATGTTTGTTTTTAATCATTAAGAAAGTACTTAAAGTGTGCTAAAATTTAAAATACTTAAAATAAATAGTAATAAAATCAATAAAAAATAAAGTGTATGAAGCATGAAAAAATCTAGGCATTTTAGACATTCCAAACTTTAGGCACTTTTTAAAATAAAAAACATGGCAATAATCGAAATCAACAATCTTGTAAAAAGGTTCCCGGTTGGGAAAGGTTTTTTTACTGCGCTAAACGATGTAAATCTTAGTTTTGGAGAAGGTGAATTTGCGGGTTTAGTTGGTCCAAGCGGTTCGGGAAAAACAACACTGCTTAATATTATCGGATCGCTCGATACACCAAGCGAAGGCACTGCTTTTGTTATGGAAAAATCAATTGCTGAACTAACACATAAACAATCGGCTAAACTAAGAAACAAACACATTGGTTTTATTTTTCAAACCTATAATTTATTGCCGGTTTACACGGTTTACGAGAATGTAGAATTTGCACTTCTACTTCAAAACATGAATGGTACCGAACGCAAAAAAGCAGTTATGCAAGCCTTGGAATGGGTTGGATTAACTGATAAAATAAAATCGAAACCAAACATGCTTTCGGGTGGCGAATGTCAGCGGGTTGCCATTGCACGTTCCATGGTAAAAAAACCACAAATAGTATTGGCCGACGAACCAACGGCGAATCTCGATTCTACCAATTCGCACCACATTCTTCAAACTATGGAAAAACTAAATAAAGAGCTGAACACTACTTTCATTTTTGCCACCCACGACGAGAAAGTGATGAAATACATGAAAAGAATTGTTTCGTTAAAAGACGGCCAAGTTCACAAGGATGAGCTTTTAAATCATTCAGAAAACAGCAACCAACTTTAAACTTAAAGTGATGTTAGCATTAAAATTAGCTTTTAAAAATTTGTTGGGAGCAGGTTTAAGAACCTGGCTCAATGTATCGATATTATCGTTTGCCTTTGTTCTGATTATCTTTTATAATGGTTTGCTCGACGGATGGAACAGACAGGGAATTAAAGATACAAAAGAATGGGAAATTGGTGAAGGTCAGTTTTGGCATCCCGATTATGACGAAATGGATCCATTTACCATTCAAGTTGCACATGCATCTTTATCCGGGAAAGTTCAGGATTTTGTAAAAGACGGGAAACTAACGCCAATACTTATTTCTGAGGCAACTGCCTATCCACAAGGGAGAATGCGCAGTGTAGTATTAAAAGGAATCGACCCAAAACAAACGATTTTAAAAATTCCGAGCGAAGACCTGGAAACTACCGACAAAGGAACTTTTGCAATTATTGGCAAACGAATGGCAGAAGCTACCAAACTAAAAGAGGGAGATAATATGCTCGTTCGTTGGCGCGATAAAAACGGCACTTACGATGCCCGCGAAATTCAAATTGCAGCTGTTTTCAAATGCAATGTTCCTCCGGTTGATAACGGGCAAATCTATATTTCGTTAGATGTTTTGCAGGAAATGACAAGCCTGCCAAACGAAGCAACTCTATTAGTAACGAGTGATGATTATGAAGGAGGTGAACTTGAGGATTGGGTATTTAAGGATTTAGATTTTCTGTTAAATGATTTCTATGATTTAATTGCTGCAAAAAAAGGCGGAGCTTCAATAATGCAAATTGTATTGTTGGTTTTGGCTTTGCTTGCAATCTTCGATACGCAGGTACTTTCCATTTTTCGCCGTCAAAAAGAGATTGGAACTTATATTGCAATGGGAATGACCCGGATGCAGGTTGTAGGAATTTTCACCGTTGAAGGTGGTGCACATAGTATTCTGGCTGCAATAGTTGGAGCAGCTTACGGAATTCCATTGTTTATCTATCTCGATAAAGTTGGAATAACCTTCGGCACGCCCGACATGGGGATTACAATTTCAGAAACAATTTATCCTTACTACAGTGTTCAATTAATTATTATGTCGCTACTTCTTGTAGTAATCTCGGCTACCATAGTCAGTTATTTACCCGCAAGAAAGATATCTAAGATGAAACCAACCGACGCACTTAAAGGAAAACTACAATGATTAAATTTTTATTTAAAGGAATATTAAGAGACAGAAGCCGAAGCTTATTACCGGTTATTATCGTCTCAATTGGTGTGCTTCTGACCGTGTTTTTGAGTGGCTATTTTACAGGTGTATTTGGAGATATAATTGATATCAATGCAAAATTTACTTCGGGGCATGTTAAAGTAATGACACGTGTTTACGCTGAAAATAAAGACCAGATTCCAAACGATTTGGCTTTAATGGAAGTTAATTCATTAAAAACAATTTTAAATGAAGATTATCCTGAAATGGAATGGGTTTCCAGAACCCATTTTGGTGGGTTAATTGATGTTCCCGATGAAAATGGCGAAACCAGGGCACAAGGTCCGGCAGCAGGAAGAGCAGTTGATTTGTTCTCGCCAGAAACCAAAGAAATTGAGCGAATGAACATCGATAATTCGGTAGTTAAAGGTGCGATTCCTAAAAAATCGGGAGAAGCAATAATTAGCGACGATTTTGCCGAACGATTCAATGTAAATATTGGTGATGAAATTACACTTTTTGGTTCTACCATGAATGGCAGTATGATGTTTCATAATTTTATTGTAAGTGGAACAATTCGTTTTGGTCCGGCCATGCTCGACCGCGGTGCAATTATTATCGACATTACCGATGCACAATTAATTCTCGACATGGAAGACGCTGCGAGCGAAGTTTTGGGTTATTTCAAAGACGGTTTGTATGATACCGAAAAAGCCGGTTTAATTTCAACTTCATTCAACGAAAAATATAGTAAGGTTGATGATGAATTTTCGCCACAAATGTTTAAACTGGAGGAAGATGCCGGGCTTGAAGAATATCTGATCTTAGCCGATTCGATGAGCGGAATTATGATTACTTTTTTCATCATCGCAATGTCGATTGTTTTATGGAATACAGGATTACTGGGAGGTTTACGCAGGTATTCAGAATATGGAATTCGTTTGGCTTTGGGAGAAGAAAAAAGGCACATTTTCAAAACCATAATTTATGAAGCTGTTTTGATTGGATTATTGGGCTCGATTATTGGAACAGCAATTGGGATAAGTCTTTCCTATTACGTTCAGGAAACGGGCATTGATTTTAGTAATATCATGGAAAATACTACCATGATGTTTCCTCAGGTATTTAGAACCCTTGTAAAACCGGCGCACTTTTTCATTGGTTTTATACCGGGTTTATTTGCCGTAGTTTTAGGTAATGCGCTTGCCGGATTTGCCATTTACAAACGCAAAACTGCCCAGTTATTTAAAGAACTGGAAGTGTAATCCAAACTGGCGTCATCATGCATAAAACGCTAGAAACGTCATTCCGAACTTCCTGCCCGACTGGTCAGGCGGGGTTTTGGAATCTGCTTCTTTTTAACACAGATGCTGAAATAAATTCAGCATGACGTTGCTAATAAGCTGTACTAAGCCACGGCAAGAAACCATTATTTTGGAATAGAATTTGAAATATACTTAAAAACAATACTTACATATCATGCAAAAAGTAACAATTATATTATTATCCCTGGTCTTCCTGCTAACCGGTTCAACTTTTGCACAAACCGCAGATGAAATTCTGGAAAAAGTTGACAAAAACATGTCAGCTGAAAATCGGATAATTGAATCGTCGATGACTATTCATGGGAGACGAAACAGTAGAACAATGACCTCTATTTCTTACTCGGTTGGGGACAAACAATCGTTTACAGAATATTTATCACCGGCACGCGAAGCCGGAACAAAAATGCTGAAGTTAACCGATAAACTTTGGATTTATTCTCCTTCAACCGACCGAACCATCCAAATCTCGGGGCACATGTTACGACAATCTGTTATGGGTTCCGATTTTTCGTACGAAGATATGATGGACGACAGAAAACTTACCGACATGTACAATGCCACCAAAACCGACAACGAGGAAATTGACGGCAGAAATACATTTGTTTTGGAATTAGTTGCTAAAGTTGATGATGTAAGCTATCACTCCCGCAAAGTTTGGATAGATGTTGAACGATTCGTGCCTCTTAAAGAAGAACTTTTTGCAAAAAGCGGACAATTGCTAAAAAGAACAACTTTATCGAACATGCAAAAAATTCAGGAAAAATGGTTTCCGATGCACATGGTTTACAAAGACATGCTAAAATCCGGCGACGGAACAGAAATGAACATAAGCAGTATAAAATTCAACCAGGATATTCCTGAATATATTTTTACAAAAGCTGCGTTGAAACAATGAATTATAAAACAAGAGGATAATTTCTCCTTTATTTATATCATATAAATACAAAGTTTTTCCCGAAAAAAAAGAGGCTGTTCATTAATATTGAACAGCCTCTTTTGTATATTATGCATTGAACTTCGAAGGCTTCCTCACATTTTTACAGACAAACTTTTTGTTGAAATTTTATTGAAGCCGTTTTATAATTCCAGTTTTACTGATCCTTTTGATCTGATAAATAAATTATGGCACGTTCCTTCACCATAAACATGCTCCAGAGTTTTTGTGTATTCATCCAATTTTTCTTGTGGAACGAATGCCTGAATAGTTCCTCCAAATCCTCCACCATGAACACGCCAGGCTCCTGAACCTTTCAAAATTAATTCACTTAACGCAAGTGCCAACGAAACCACTTGTTCGTCTTTATGTACAACATCAAAAATATTTTGGTTGTACATATATGAACTGTAACCCGACTCGACTACCATATTAAGGAATGACCGGAAATCATTATTTTCCAATGCTGCAACCTGATCCACCACACGTTGGTTATCGCCATGAAAATGATAAGCTCGCAGAATTGCTCTGTCACCTGTTTTTTCACGGATGTCCGGAATTTTTTCCACGATTTGTTCAAGAGTTACTTCCCTTAAAACATTTGCACCTAACTCTGCCGCCACCGATTTCATTTCGGTTGGCAAAGATGCATATTCAGCCTGCGAAGCCGCATCGTCATGTCCTCCACCAACATCGGTAATTACTAGTGAGAAACCCGTTGAAACAAAGTCAAAATCAACCTCCTTTACAATTGGATTCGCCGGATCTTTAAAATCGATAGTGATTAAACCTCCCACCGAACATGCAGTTTGATCCATTAATCCGCATGGTTTTCCAAAGAAATTATTCTCTGCCCATTGACCAATAATTGCATTTTCAACGGCCGACATTTTTCCATTGTTGAAAAGCTCGTTTATAATTGTTCCGATAAGAACCTCGAAAGAAGCAGAAGAACTTAGTCCCGAACCTTTGGGCACACGTCCATCAATACAAGCATCGAAACCACCAATTACATATCCGTTTTCTTTCATCTTGGCACAGATGCCTTTTACAAGCGAATTGGAAGTATAAAAATTGGATTCATCAATATGCAATTCTGAAATATCTACCTGAAATTCAGGATAACCAACCGACTTTATTCGGATTATATTACTTTCGTTCGCAGCAGCCACTGCAATATTATCGAGGTTAACAGCACCTGCCAAAACTCTTCCAAAATTATGATCGGTGTGATTGCCTCCAATTTCGGTACGCCCCGGAGAACTGAAGATTTGAACATTATCAGTTCCGTAAGTTTTCTCGAAATCATTCATAAGGCTTTTATACCTTTCAGATTGCTTTGCTAAAACTGTTGCATCGGTACCATACAATTCATGAAACAAGGGATTATTTCCTCCGTTAATTTTCTCATTTAAATTATTAATCTTTGTCATAATTTTTTTTATTTAATTTAATTATAATCTTACTTCTACTCGCAGGCGCAAATTAGCGATTAAATTGTATTTGCAAGATTTTAAGAATAATCTCACCAAACGCATTTCATATTATAAACTTTTCCGCACAATTAATTTCGATGGATTTCTAACCTGCCTTGATTGATTTCCTAAAACCATTTCAGACAAAGTTTTTCCCATTTCCGGAAAATTTGTCGAAATGGTAGTTATTCCACCGGCTACAACCTCTTTTAACATCGTATCGTTAAACGAAACAATTCCAAATTTTTTCCCCAATTTATAATTATTGTATTTTGCCATTTTTACCAAATCCACTAAATCCCGATCAGAAATTAGAAAATAAGCTTCATAGAGCGTGGGTCGAGTCTCATTAAGTGATTTTACAATCTCGTAATTAAATTCGTTTTCGCTGCAAAATTCTACGAATGCAGCATTTCTTTCAACAGGCTCTTTTCCTCCCGGGTTCACAAAAACCAATTTCCTGTATTTTCTTAAATAAGAAATTCCATCGCACAATGCATCGTAAAAATCTTGTCTAAAATCCTGAAAAACTACCGGATAATTATTTAAGTCGGGCTTTAATCGGTCTAAAATAAAAACTTTATTTTTTGGAATTTTCGAAATCAAATGTTGGGTATTGTCAAACGTTGCAGGCATAATAATATACGTTGTATATTTCCCGATGCTTTCAGTAATTAGTTTCTTAAAAACTTTATAATTGAAATGATGAAAGTAAACTTCAACATTAGCTTTTCCTTTTAAATTAGCCATTAACGAGTTATACAAATCTTCCTTAAATGCATTTAATTCATCAAAAAGAATAAATATTTTCTCGTCGTATTGAATTTCTGTTGTTGCAATATAATAACCTTTACCCGGCTGGCTATACAAAATCCCTTTTGCTTTTAAATCATTAAAAGCCAACATCACAGTATCTCTGCTTAAATTAAAATCTGAACAAATTTGGTTTATCGATGGAACTTTATCGCCTTTTTTTAACGCTCTCCGCTCAATCGAAACATAAACAGAATCAATAATCTGTCTGTATTTAGGTTTCGAAGATTTCGAATCGATAAAAATAATACGCCTCGCCATTTTTTAATGTTTATGCAAAATTACAAATTTTTCGTTTACAAATTATGTTACAAAACACTACCAGTACCTACCAGATGAATTGTTACTTCAAATTAATTTTCCCGAATTAAAAGTTTGGTAAAAATAATTTATCAATGAAAAACATTAGATTTATAAATTATATATCTCTTCAATATTTCAGGCAAAAATTTATTACAATGGAACTAAAAACAAGCTCTTTCGGAAAATTAAAAAATGGCAAAGAAGCACAGCTTTTTACACTTTCAAATGATTCAATTAAAATTAATATTACCAACTACGGATGCATTATCTCAAGCATTGAAATGCCCGACAATAAAGGAAATGTTACCAATGTAGTTTGTGGTTTTGAAAAACTGGAAACGTATATTAGCAATGAATATTTAGGAAGTTATCCCTATTTCGGAGCAATAATTGGAAGATTTGGAAATCGAATTGTAAATGGCAATTTAGAAATTGACGGAACGGTTTATAACATGGCAATAAATAACGGGTCAAACCATTTACACGGTGGATTAACCGGATTCGATAAAAAATTATGGGATTTCGAAACAATTAATGAAGTACACAAAGTTGGTGTAAAACTTACTTATTTAAGTGTTGATGGAGAGGAGAATTATCCAGGCAATTTAAAAACTACTTGTATTTATACGCTCGATTCTAAAAGTAATTTTTGTATTGAATATTTGGCCGAGACAGATAAAACTACAGTGGTGAATTTAACCAACCATACTTATTTTAATTTAACAGGTGGAAAGGAAAATATATTAAACCACGAGTTGGAATTAACGGCCACGAAGATGACTGAAATGGTCGAACAAATCCCAACGGGCAAAATTATTCCGGTTGCAGAAACGCCTTTTGATTTCACCAAGTCCAAGACTTTCAACAGAGACATGAAAAATCTTCCGACCGGATATGACGACAATTTTGTTTTGGACAACCACAAAGGAGAATTAAAATACATTGGTTGTTTAAAAGAGAAAACAAGTGGGTGCAAAGTTGAAATTCACACCACGCAACCCGGAATGCAGGTTTACACCGGATACTGGAATCCTGATTTGACAATTAATGGGAAGAAAAAATTTGGTAGCTACTCAGGAATTGCCTTAGAAACACAGCATTATCCCGACTCTGTAAATCAAAAGCAATTTCCAACAACGCTTTTGAAACCGGGAAAAGTTTACAACGAAAAAACCGTTTATAAATTTATTACTGAATAAATTCACAGCTTTCTAACATCGAAGCATTGATAATAATTCATTTTGAATGTAACAATCAATTTTGCCAAAAATTCTTATTTTTGGATGATTCAAAAAATCCAATAAAAAATTATGAAAACAATAATAGAACTTTTTGAAACCGCAGTGGCTAATTATCCAAACAATGCTTATCTATGGGAAAAAGTTAATGGGAAATATGAGGGGACTACCTATTCAGAAACCCGCACTATGGTTTTAAACCTTGCAGCCGGATTAATTGAAATGGGCTTTAATAAAGGCGACCGCGCCGGTTTGGTAGCCGATGGAAGAAATGATTGGATTATAAGTGAATTGGGAATGCTCTATTCCGGAGGAATTAATGTTCCGCTTTCAATTCGGCTTGAAAATAACGAATTAACTTTTCGATTAAAACACAGTGGTTGCAAGTACATTTTTGTATCAAAGCAACATGCTGAAAAGGTTGAAGCAATTCGAAAAGATTTACCCGATTTACAAAAAGTTATCTACTTAGACGGAAAAGAAAATCCGCTTGAAAATGATGTTGACTATCGGGAATTGTTAAAAACCGGAGCCAAACTCCGAAACGAGGATGCACAAAAATATGATTCTATTTGGCAAAACATTGAACCAAACGACGTTGCCAATATTTCTTATACTTCGGGAACTACAGCCGACCCAAAAGGAATTATGCTTTCTCATTTAAACTATGCAGCAAATGTAGTTCAGTCAAATACGCTATTGGATTTAAAACCCGACTGGAAAACATTGGCCATTCTACCGTGGGATCATGCATTTGCACACACCACTTGTTTGTATGTTTTTATGTATAAAGGGGCAAGTATTGCATCGGTTGAAGTTGGGAACACTCCTCTTGAAACCTTAAAAAACATTCCAAAAAATATAAAGGAAGTTAAACCTACCCAAATGATGAGTGTTCCTGCCTATTCAAAAGCATTCAGAAAAAACATAGAAGCTGGAATAAGAAAAAAAGGAGAAACGCTATATAAAGTTTTCAAATTTGCTTTAAAAGTTGCGTACCTCCATAACGGAATTGGATACAACAGAGGCAAAGGGTTTCGATTCTTCCTTAAACCATTACTTTGGGTTTTCGACAAAATTCTGTTCACCAAAATACGCGACGGATTTGGTGGAAAACTTGAATTGTTTTTTGGTGGTGGCGCACTTCTCGACGCAGAATTGCAACGTTTCTTTTTCGCCATTGGAATGCCTGTTTGTCAGGGATATGGATTAACAGAAGCTGCTCCGGTAATTTCTGCTAATGTTCCGAGAGACATAAAATTTGGTTCATCGGGAAAATTGGTAAAATATCTTGACATTAAAATACTGGATAATGACGGTAAAGAAATGCCTACCGGACAAAAAGGCGAGATTGTAGTAAAAGGCGATAATGTAATGTTGGGCTATTGGAACAATCCAACTGCCACGGCCGAAACCCTCAAAGATGGATGGTTACACACAGGAGATATGGGTTACATGGACAGAGACGACTTCCTTTTTGTTCTTGGCCGATTTAAAAGTTTGTTAATTGGAAACGATGGAGAAAAATACAGTCCGGAAGGAATTGAAGAATCATTAATCGACCAATCGCCATACATTCAGCAGGCTATGCTGTATAACAACCAAAATCCATACACAGTTGGCGTAATTGTTCCTGATATGGATGCGATTAACCGTGAACTAAAAAACAGAGGAATAGAAAAAAATAGTGATGACGGAAATAAAGAATCATTAAAAATACTTTTAAATGAAGTAGCCGAATATAAAAAAGGTGGAAAATTTGAAGGTACATTTCCCGAAAGATGGCTGCCTGCAAGTATAGCAATTCTTCCAGAAGCTTTTTCGCAAGAAAACGGCTTACTGAATGCAACAACCAAAATGGTGCGAAATAATATAAACGAATATTACAGCAAGGAGCTTGAGTTTCTGTACACACCTCAGGCAAAAAATATTGAAAATGAAGAGAATATTGAGGTCATTAAGAAATGGAATGTTTAACTTTGCGATTTTAATTTCCGAATTATGATTATTGAGACCTTATCGTATCCACGTGCAGCTGTAATTGGAAACCCTTCGGATGGGTATTTTGGAAAGACAATTGCTTTTGTTTTTTCAAATTTTATTGCCAAAGTGCAGCTTTATCAAACACCAAAACTCGAAATAAAACCTCAGCGATTGGATGGCACTTCCTTCAAAAACATGAAAGGGTTGGTAGAAGATATTAATTTTGCCGGTTATTATGGTGGAATGAGATTGATAAAGGGAATGATTAAAGTTTTTTATCAATATTGCCTGAATAATAATATTTCTTTGGCCTCTAAAAATTTTACTATTCAATACAATTCAGACATTCCTTTGAGATTAGGACTTGCAGGCTCGAGTGCAATTCTATCTGCCTGTTTGAAAGGACTTTGTTTGTTTTACGAAGTTTATATTACTCCTGCAATTTTTGCAAACCTTGTACTTTCTGTAGAAAACGATGAATTAGGTATTTCTGCAGGTTTGCAAGATCGAGTGGCTCAAGCTTTCGAAGCTCCGGTTTTTATGAACTTCGATCGTGAAATTATGGAAAAAAAAGGACATGGAGTTTATGAAAAATTAAGCGCCGAGAATTTTCCACCGTTTTATATTGCTTACCGAAAAAACCTTTCGGAAGGTACAGAGATATTACACAATAACTTAAAAGCGCGTTTCGAAATTAGCGAACCCGAAGTTGTAAATGCCATGTTACGCTGGGGACAAATTACAGAAGAATTCAGAATTGCTATAAATGAAGGTAATCGAATTAAAATGCATGAACTGATTAACGAAAATTTCGATCTTCGAAGAAAAACAGTTCGCATTTCGGAAGGCAACATTGAAATGGTAGAACTGGCTCGTTCAGTTGGTGCTAGTGCAAAATTTACAGGATCGGGAGGCGCAATAATTGGTACTTACGAAAACGAATCGATGTTTAGCAAACTAAAAGATTTATTGAGTAATAGTGAAATAGAAGTAATAAAACCAAACATAGTTAACAATTAGAAAAATGATAAGAAAAGCAGTAATTCCTGCGGCTGGTTATGGTACACGTTTTTTACCTGCTACCAAATCACAGCCAAAGGAAATGATTCCTATTATAGACACCCCCGTGATACAATATGTTGTTGAAGAGGCTGTGGCAAGCGGTATTACTGATATTCTAATGATTATCGGGAAAGGTAAAAGAGCTATTGAAGAACATTTCGACAGAAGCCCGTTATTAGAAGAATCGCTTCTAAAAAAGCAAAATCTAAAGATGCTTGATAAAATTCGTTCCATTTCGAATATGGCTAATATTCATTTTATTTGGCAAAAAGAAATGAACGGATTGGGTGATGCAATACTTCATGCTAAATATCATGTTGGAAACGAACCCTTCGTTATACTCCTTGGAGATACCTTAGTTCAAAGCAAAGATGGTCCGATTACTAAGCAATTAATTGATGTTTATGAACAACATAAAAGTTCAGTAATTGCATTAGAGGAAGTAAAACCCGAGTTAGTAAGTAGATATGGAATTGTTGATGGTGAAAAAATATCGGAGAATGTGGTAAAAGCAAATGATTGGATTGAAAAACCATCAATCGAGGAAGCTCCCTCAAACTTGGCAGTTGCAAGTAGATATCTGTTTACACCTGAAATTTTTGATTATTTGGAAAAAATACCTCCCGGAAAAAACAACGAAATTCAATTAACCGACGCTATGCGCGAGATGGTGAAAGATCATCCAATGTACGGAATGAAATTCGATGGAAAAAGATACGATGTTGGCGATAAAATGGGTTTTCTTAAAACCAATATTGAATTTGGTTTAAAAGACCCGGAGATAGGAGAATCACTGAAAACTTGGTTGAAAGAGTTTGCGAAGGAACTGTAATCTGAAATAACAAAACACAAAAATCAAATAAATTACAAATAACAATAGTCCAATTTTTAAACAAACACAGTAACTTTAACGAAACTGATTTTTTGTATTATTTGAGATTTGGTAATTGATTTTTGAAATTTAATCACATAAATTTTATACTTTTGCCACACTTTTATCGGGGCTGACTGGTTTTGACAGCGGGTAGAAGAGATAAGTAAGCATGTCGGGTTTTGATTGTTGACCCGTAATAAATAATAATCAAAACCACAATTGGCGATAACAATTACGCTCTTGCTGCGTAAGCGAATCAAGTAGCTTACACTTTATTCCGGTACCAGGTACTGGAACAAGACATCGCTCGGGTGCTATTGCTTTGAAGCGGCCTGAATTAGCGGTGCAAGTAAATCGAAGCTAGTTTAAATGACACTCTGGCATTTCTACGAAAACAAAAGAGATAAGGTAAATATTGGTAGCCTTGATCCGGTATTTATTCGAAAAACAAGTCTGGGATAAACATGTAGAAAACTTGTAGCTTCCTCGTTTGGACGCGGGTTCGATTCCCGCCAGCTCCACTATTTGAAGAATCATCCACAACCAAAAGACTGTAAATGCACTGATTTACAGTCTTTTTCATTTTCAACCATATCAAATA
>Ga0307989_1001101_pt1 | contig 15266 bp, 6 predicted proteins | sample EllFjometagen185_FD_203164 | JGI IMG/M metagenome (GOLD analysis project Ga0307989, IMG submission 203164) | Marine microbial communities from Ellis Fjord, Antarctic Ocean - #185 | ecosystem: Environmental > Aquatic > Marine > Unclassified | place: Southern Ocean | collected 2014-10-08
TTTGATTGTTCAGACCGTTTCCGAGGGCCTGTGACGAGCTGCAAAATGCATTTTCAATATCTTCTTCTTTGATTTGGATATTAAGGTATTCTTCTTCGGCAAACATCGGCCGAATTTGCAGAAAATTGAGTTCCGTTTTTCGGTTAGGATCGTCGTAAAGATTAATGGCAAATTCAATTTCAACGTTACAACCAAAGCCATCTTTTCCCAGCTCCAATAGGTCGTCCAGTAGCTTGGGGATCGCAGTCAGGTTATATTTTAGAATTCGGGCAAAAGTCAAAACTTTGGGACCTTCAATGTCCCACGTATCTCTGATACGATTTTCAGCAGGGATAAAGGTACTGGAAAGAGATTGAACCGGATACTCTTTTTCAGCCTCACTGATATATCTCTTTTCCAGATTTGTATCCTGTTCAAAAGTCAGTCCTACCGGATAGTTATGTGTTCTTAATGCATAAAATTCGGTCTGAGCATTTTTTAAAATATCGCCTACAATAGAAAACTGTGGAATTTTTTTAGGATACTTTGGAGAAAACCGCATGCAGTTTCCTCCGTCCACCACCGTTTTCCCCAATCCCAGAGCCATATGTACTATCCCCTCATCGGCTTTCATATTGGCAAAAGGATAATAGTTATTTGATTGGGCAACCCCGGACAGGGCTGGATAAAAATACTCGCCGTACTGTTCACCGGTAACCTGCTGAATAATGACCGCCATTGATTCTTTATTGTGCTGGTTCGATGTACTCACTGAATATGACTTTGGCCCTTCAAAATAAGTGGATGCATAGACCGATTTAATTGCCTTAAGCAACTGAGTGAGGCGAATAGATAGATCATCATCATTATTTGGAATCATATAGGTCTGATATAACCCGGCATAAGGCTGACCATGTGCATCCTCCATCTGACTAGAGGAGCGAATAGAGAGGGGCACCTTGACCTGTTTGAGATAAGTGTTCAAGTTTTTTATTAACTCATCCGGCAGTTTGGTATTCAAAAACTGCTTCGTAATCTCTTCATCTGAAAAATCCTTTCTGATCAGATTTCGTAATTTATTTTGATTAAGAAAGGCTTCAAATATATCTGTGCAGATAACCAGGGTTTTAGGAATACTGATTTTGATATCTGGATATTTTTTCAGTAAATCTTCATTCTGTCGAAACAGGTCTGCGGTGAATGCAAGTCCGCGAGCCTTCCCTCCCAGTGAACCCTTTCCGATTTTTACAAATTCTCGGATATTGGCATCAAAAAGATGTCTATTAAATTCAGAAATTACGCCTTTTTGCCGGTATTTACGTAAGTTGTTTATATTGGCGATGATAAATGCTCTTAACTCATCAATATCTTCAAAATCAGCAACGGTAACTGACCCAAACTTCAGTGCCAACCCTATTTCAGACCGGGCCATTACCCATCGGGAAAAATCATTTCGTTCCGCATGACTTTTAATACACTCATTGGGAACTTCATTCAGTTTAGCTTCCAAAGACAGAAAATTGGCAGCCCTGTCAATCTCAACACCGTTGGCCATCCGAAAAATAAAATCTCCGAATCCCAATTGTTCGAGGAAATATTTGTGAATCTGATTTAGTAAATCGGGTGAGTTTTTGTTGATAAAAAAGAGAGAATGTTCTTTTGCCAGCTCCCGATTGGAAACCTCTGTACTCATCAAAAGAAGTTGGGTACCCGGATTCTGTTGCCTGATTTCGGTAAGCAGCCGAATACCACCATCTGCTTTTACTTTCCCATTAATAGGGATGCGCGTATCAGAAATAAGACAACATAGGTAGTCTTGATACCTCTGACACAATTCAAGTCCCTCTTCGTAACTTTTTGCCAGCAGAATCTTTGGCCGTACCCGCATAGTCAATGCCCGCTGTTTATCACTAAGTCCAACCTCCATTAAAGCAGTGGTTTGATTGATCACCTCTTTATAAAATATCGGTAATAAATGAGAATAGTAATCCGGTGAATCTTCAACCAGAACCAATACCCGCACGTTTGCACTTTTCGTATCAAATTCAACATTCAGATGGTCTTCAGTGTTTTTAATCACAGCCAGCAATAATTCCGGATTACCAGACCAGCGGAAGATCCGTCCTATATTTTCAGTACCTCTGTTTTCCATCAGTAGTTTTATTTCCCTGTTATTTTGAAATAATAAAATAACAGGGATCTCAGGTTGAATGGATTTAATCTCAAGCCGAAGGGAAAACGCATCTGTCTTTTCCAAATGAGGAATAATGAGAACCATGTCGAATTCTCGTTCCCTCAATAATTCCAAAGCGTCGTCAACAGAGGAAACACCATGAATCCGAGGCGGATCTTCAAGCCTCAACCCCTTATATTCATTAAATATTTGAACGGCAAGTACGCTCCCTTCCTCCAGACTAAAAATATTGTAAACACTGGATATTAAGAGAATATTCCTGATCTTATTGGCAGTCAGTTCCGGCAGAACTTTAGATTTGGTATAAAACTCACTCTCAAATTTCGCTTTTTTCATAAATTGGACGTTCCAAATATTTACTGATTTTTCATGAACAATCTGCCACAGCTTAATGGGATGATAGGGAAGGAAAGATAAAACAAAATTCGCACTATCCTATGCAGTTGTCTAAATTTTAAACTACCTTAAACTTAAACAAGAAGTATTGCTAATTAATTACCTATACTTTACCTATGTTTTATGTGTATATTTGGTATTTATTTTATATTTAGGTATCTGGATCAGGGATCCCCAGCCCCTTAAGTAGACGGATTTACGAGGTTTGACTAAATTGAATTATTAATATTTATCCTTTATATTCAATTCTTTAAAATTATTTTTAAGATCTCTTTTTTATGGTAACCGGCTCCTATAAAATTATAATACCTATATATTGCCTATATTTTACTTAAAGATAGCCGTAATTATTCTACTTTTTAACTATAAATTTACCTAAAATCTATTTTTAAACTTCCATATTCATCCGGATACTTTAAGTTTAAATTGACCGTAACTCTTTCTTTAATTTATATTTTTAAATATTTAAAAATATCTATTTATTCATCCAGGTGATGTTTATACTGAAATTTATTTTCATTTAGTCCATTTCACCATTGTTTACCTATATAATATGTGTAATAATTATTTTTCATTTACTGGAAGGATATTATTCTTGATTGAAATTTTTAGATTCGATTCAAATAGAAGTATCATTAACTATTTTCCAATTTAAAGCTGAAAGAGGCTTTACCCACTTTTAGAATTTCCCTTTACTCTATATGTCATACGATAATCTGAACCGCAGACAAATCATTAACAAATTAAATGCGGCAAAAACCGAAATTGTACATTTAAAGCGAGAACAGTATATTAAATCCGCTATTGAAACAGAAAAATCGAAAATTGAACATGCACTCAGGGAACGAATTAAAGAGCTTAACTGCCTTTACAGTGTTGCTGAACTCTTCGAAGAGAATGAAGATGATCTTGATGCGGCCATGCAAGGAATCGTGGATCTCCTCCCTATTTCCTGGCAATATCCAGAAATCGCAACCGGACAAATCGTGCTTAAAAATATGTCCTATTTTACCAAAAATTTTGAAGTTTCACCGTGGAAACAGGAAGCCAGTATTTTAGAATCAGGAGAAGTTATTGGCACCGTTGAGGTTTATTACCTGGAGGAAATGCCGGGCATCGATGAAGGACCTTTTTTAAAAGAGGAGCGGTTATTAATTAATGCGATCGCCATTCGAATCAGCCGGGCAATTGAAAGAATCAGCACCCAAAAACAGCTGGAAATTGAGAGAAAATCCCTGCAAAATGCAAACATTACCTTAAAAGAGATTCTCAATAAGGTAAAAGAGGAGCAAATTGAAGTCGGGAAAGCAATTCATTCTAATGTGGAAAAGACGATCACGCCGATTTTGAATGCTTTGAAATCTGAAGCCTACCCTACTCAGCAAAAATATATTGAAATGATGGAAAAAGGGCTTGAAGAAATTATCTCTCCATTTATCAGTAAGCTTTCCAGACAATTCATGACACTCACATCATCTGAAATTCAGATTTGTAATATGATTCGCAGTGGTATGGGCACCAAAGAAATTGCGGGTTTAAGACACATTTCAAATGCAACCGTAAATAGGCACAGGGAACACATTAGAAAAAAACTGAGAATTAAAAACGAAAAAGTCAACCTGTCAACTTATCTGCGAACATATATGTCAGAATGAGGTGGTTTATGGTGCTACACTGATGGGAGCGGAAGTCATTATAAATCAGGAATATTACCATCATCAAGGGAGATCTCTAGATCCTTGGCAAGCTGTTGTAGCTGATCCACAGCAGCCTCAAAGTCATACATCCCAATCTGTTTTTCCAGCTGCTTTAAGCTGTGCATATGAGCAGAATCGGCTAGGTGAAACTTAATGTTTTCAACAACTTCAGCCGCTTCCGTATCATCATCCAGCAGCAGTTCCAACAAATCGCTGAACAGCGGTGCTATCAGTGACGGATCATACTTTGCTGAGCGTTGCTCAGGCTTATCAGGTGCCTCCATACTGGAAATCGCCAACACCAGCGCTGCCAGTATTTTTTGTGTGTCTGACAATGCGTCTGACAGGTCTGCCTTACCTTGATCAATATTACTTTCTAATTTTTTGGCCGCTTCGTGCAATTCCATCGCCCCAATATTCCCGGAAACCCCTTTCAGTGTGTGAGCCAATCGGACTGCTAGCTGGACATCTCCCTGATCGATGGATTTTCGAATTTCATCGACGGCGTTTGACTGATTCTGGGAAAACTTTTTTAATACTGAACGATAGGTCTTTACATTCCCACCGACTCTCATAATTCCGGTTTCTGTATCTATACCTTCGATATCATCTAACGGAACGGGTTCTGTATCATCCAATGACTGCAATCTATTTAACACCGATTGCGGCATATCTCTTTCGCCCGGTTCAATAAACTTAAGCAAAGCTCCAAAGAGTTGTTTGGGGTCAATGGGTTTAGGAACATGCTCATTCATACCTGATGCCATTGCATCCTCCTTGTCCTGAGTCATCGCATTGGCAGACATGGCGACAATAGGCAGCTTTTTAAACTTCGATTTTTTCCTGATTTCACGGGTGGCTTCATACCCATCCATTACCGGCATTTGAATATCCATCAGCACCAGATCGTAAGATGTTTTCTCAATCGCCTCAACCGCTTTCAGGCCGTTCACAACAATATCAACTACAAATCCCGAATTCTGCAATAGTTCCTGCGCCACCTGCTGGTTAATTTCATTGTCTTCTACCAACAGAATTCTGGCTCCCTGAATCGATCTCAAATCTTCAAGATCGATTTGGTATTGAGCTACTTTCTTTCGCTTAACACCTGAAACTTTGCCAAAAGCTGTCATAATCGTATCATAAAGAGCAGAAGAACTGACCGGTTTACTTAACACACCGCAGATTTCGACCTGAGTGGATTGTTCAAACAGATCCTCCTTGCCGAATGCCGTCACCATAACTATTTTAGGTTGATGGGATAATAAATGGTTGTTTCTGATTCTCAATGATGTCTGGATTCCGTCCAGATTTGGCATTTGCCAATCCATTAAAACTAAATCATAGGGACGATCCCCTGCCTCCCCCAGTTCCAACAATGCTTTTTCACCGGAATTCACTCCGGTAATTTCAAAAGAAAATGAAGCCAGCATTGCAATCAGTATTTCCCTGGCCGTTTTATTATCATCAACCACCAATACCCGCAAACCCTTTAAGTCAAGCAGCGAAACAACAGGCTTGCTTGCCTCAATTGTTTGCTGATGATAAACCACCGTAAAAATAAACCGGCTACCGGCTCCATATTCACTTTCCACCCAAATCTGCCCGCCCATCATCTCTACCAATCGTTTACTAATGGTCAAACCCAAACCGGTTCCACCGAATTTACGGGTTGTTGATGTATCTGCTTGAGAAAATGCCTGAAATAACTTATCAATCTGCTCCGGGGTCAGACCAATTCCACTATCCTGAACGGTAAACCGCAAGGTCAGATTTCCCTCCTTTTCTTCTAATAACTCAGATAAAATAACAATCTCTCCCGCTTGAGTAAACTTGACCGCGTTATTGGCTAAATTAACAAGTATTTGACCCAGTCGCAGCGGATCTCCGACCAGACCATTGGGGACTTTCGGTGATGTTTTTAATAAAAATTCCAGCCCATTGTCTTGGGCCTTCAGCGCAACCAGATTGGTAACATTATCCAAGACATCGTCCAGATAAAAGTCAATATTTTCAATTTCCAGTTTGCCGGCTTCAATTTTTGAAAAATCAAGAATATCATTGATAATGCCTAGTAATGCATGAGATGAACTATATACTTTGGTCAAATAATCCGCTTGTTTGGAACTGAGATCCGTCTGCAAACAAAGATTTGTCAACCCCATAATCGCGTTCATGGGTGTTCGGATCTCGTGGCTCATATTGGCCAGAAAATCACTTTTTGCTTGGGTGGCAGCTTCCGCATTCTGTTTTTCATCGTCCAGATCATCCATCATGTTCAGCATGGCAGTTTGCGTTTCATTCAAATCATCCAGCCGCGACTTTTGTTCATCTTCTAAAAGCTTACGATCTGTAATATCCACGAAAGATGCAAGAATACTTAGGATATCACCTGCTTCGTTCCTTACAGATGAAACAGCCAGATTGGTATAAACAATCTCACCTCCTTTTTTGATAAACCGTTTATCCAACGAATACTGATCAATCTCCCCTGCCAAAATTCGATCAAACTGTTCCATATCCGCTTCCAGATCATCCGGATGAGTCAATTCACTCCAGGTCATTCCCCGAAGCTCCTTCAGAGTATAACCCAACATTTTCTGCAACTGCCCATTGACTTCGACCCACCCGGCAGTCGGAGAAGTAATCGCCATCCCTACCTGACTGTTTTCAAAATATCCGCGAAAACGTTTCTCATTTTCCCGGATCTGGTTCTCCAGCATTTTACGATCATGGATATGCTCTTTGATCGAGAGATAACTAGTAATCGTATTGTCTTCCGATAAGACCGGAGAAATCGTAACTGATTCCCAATAAAACTCACCGCTTTTACTTTTGTTAATCAGTTCACCTTTCCACTCTTTTCCTGATGAAATCGTCTTCCAAAGTTCTCTATATAACTCAGGTGGCATCTTACCGGAATTGAGAATACGCGGGTTTTGGCCGATTACTTCTTCAATCGAATAGCCAGTCACCTGACAAAATTTGGGATTCACATACTCAATATTTCCCTGTTTATCGGTAATCAGAATCGAAGCAGGACTTTGCTCAACAGCTCTCGAAAGCTTCTTCAGCTCATCCTCAAAGAGCTTGCGTTTACTTTCATCAAAAATCGTTCCCTCCAGATACAGAGGATCCCCCTGTGGATCAAAAACGATATGCCCTCTATCTACGACCCAATGGATTTCACCCTGTCGATCGATAATCCGATATTCCGCCAAAAAAGCAGATTTTTCTTCGATTGCTTTCTCTAACGCGGCTTTGACCCTTGGGAGATCGTCTGGAGATATCAGACCCGATACGGTTTTCAGGGGGTCCTTGCCAGTCATATCAACAGCCGAATAACCACTTAATGACTCAATTTCATCACTGACATAAACAACGGTCATACTGCCATCCAGCAGATTGCGATAAACAACGCCGGGCATATTGGTGACCAGACTCCTGAAGCGCTCTTCATTTTCTTTTAGTCGCGCTGTTATCCGATGACGATCCGTAATATCATGGGCAATACCTACCAATCCGGTAATTTCGCCTGTTTTATCGATAAAGGGAATTTTAACCGTATCCAGCAAAATTTTACGCCCATCCGGATATGCACCCCACTCCTCATTACGGTGAGACTCTGTATTGGATACAATTTGCTGATCCTGACTTTGGTAAGCCTCGGCTGTCTTATGATCAAAAAGCTGGAAATCATTGGAACCCACAATATTTTTTCTTTCCCGACCAATGAACTTTGAAAAAGCAGTATTACATGCCAGATAAACACTTTGCTGGTCCTTGACAAAAATCAGATCAGGGATTGAATTAATTACAGAGTCCAACAACGCCTGCTGTCTATCTAGACGAACTTTAACCTCTCGGGTAATCGCCTGATTACGTCGCAATAGAATCCAGATAAACAGCGTGATGAGAATTGAAATAATGAGAGTAGCTACGCCCAGTATAGGGAAAATTACTTTTTTAATCACACTTCCCTGTAAACTATGTTCAAAACGGACAGGGACCCATTTATTAAAAACTTCCTCTTTGGATTGCCTCGGTATGGATTGAATTACTTTTTCTATCATGCGGGCCAGAATAGGCCAATCATCTCTAACCGCCATGCGAAGCTTAGTGTCCGGCCAATCGGTTTCTGCAGCAATCATCAAGTTCGTCCAGCCATTCTGAGAAATCTGATAACCCGCTACTGCCGCTGAAGCAAAACTGAAATCCGCTTCTCCCAGATGAACCGCCCGAATCACCTCCGGGGTCGTTTCTCGAAAGACATATTCAATTTCAAGATGTTGATATTCATTTTTAAGTTTGCTGTAAACCACCAGATCAGGATCCACAGAGACCTTATGACCTTTGATATCATCGATTTTACTCACATTTTTTACATCCTTTCTGGCAATCAAAACGATGGGGAGCGTTAAAAAGGGCTGGTCTGTATATTCAAGAAACTCATCCCGTTTCGGTGTATAAGAGATGCATGGCAAAATATCGATCTCTTTGTTACGCGCCAACACCAAACCTTTTGACCAGGGTACATCCACTAATTGGGTTTTTATACCCAACTCTTTTTCAAGCACTTTTATATATTCAAGGACAACCCCATTCGGTTTTCCGCCGTCAACAAATGAAATCGGGTAGTATTTGGGGGGTATTATATATCTCAAGGTAATATCTTTATGAGCAGACAGCCAATCTGATTCCTCCTTTGACAATGAAATTGCCATCACGCTGAAAGGTAAAACAGTCAACAACACAATCAACAATTGTACACAATATTTTGCTGTTTTTGGCATGATATCACTATTCATCAAAATCAGATCTCCAGATGATAAAGTCTGTTTTTTTTATGCGCAGAACTATTTAAAAAACTTATAATTTATAGTAAAAAGACTAATGAGTGCGGTAGCTTATTGTCAAGTTTTCTAACGTGTTCTCCTTACACCTTAACCCTGATAAACAGGACTCTTTTCAGTACTCGCTTGACGGGTATAAGTACCTTAAAAGTCATAATACTTTTATGGCCGACGTTAACACTTAAATATAAATCGGGTTTTTCAATGATGAAACCAAGGGGAAAATCGAGGGAAGATCTGGAGAAAATTTTGTTGAACCAGCCATATTAGTAAAGCACCAATTACTCCTGGAGAGGATTATATTACGCTGCAATAAATCAAATAATTGATGCTCACTTGAGGAGATTTCTTCTTATTAGCTCTAAAATGAACAGCTATTTTATTAATTGCAATGCTGAGACCAATTACCATCACTCAGGGAATATTAATTGCCAATCCACTATGATATCAGGAACTAAGTTAGACACCTGATGAAAAAGACAAGTGATAAAGAGTGGCAGGTTTGCGTCTTTTTGCAACGGTACCGGGAAATAGGATCGCAATTACGCGACCCTATTTTTCATTTTCTTTACTTCGTCCATCAAGATCTGGAAGAGCAATACCCAGTTTTTTAATTTTTCTAAAAAGGGTGCTTTTATGTATTCCCAGCTCTTTGGCAGCAGCCAAACGGTTAAAATTATTGCTTTTTAACACATCTAGAATCAATTGAGATTCTGAAGAGTGCCTGGCAGCATTCAGCGGATTCCCATTGGGTACAGAAGGCTTATTTTGAGACAGACTACCGGGCAGATGGGCCGGTTTAATAATATCCTCCTGACAGAGAATAAATGCTCTTTCGATAATGTTTTCCAGTTCCCGAATATTCCCAGGAAAATTATGGGACATCAGTACCTGCATCGCTTCCAGATCCATTCCTTTAATCGTCCGATTCTGTACACAATTCATTCGATCAATAAACCGATCTGTCAATAAGGGGATATCTTCTTTTCGGTCATTCAAAGGGGGAAGTTTCAGTAAAACAACATTAATCCGGTAATACAGGTCCTGCCTGAAGGTTCCTTCATCAACAAGTACTGAAAGATCTTTATTGGTAGCAGCAATAATACGGACGTGGGTTTTGACCGGAGTAACAGCCCCTAGCGGAGTATACTCCTTTTCTTCAAGTACCCGGAGTAGCCTGACCTGAAAAGCAGAACTGGTATCACCGATTTCATCCAGCAGAATTGTTCCACCATCTGCCGAAGCAAATAGTCCGGGCTTATCTTTGGTCGCATGGGTAAAAGCACCGGCTTTATAGCCGAATAGTTCTGACTCTAATAACGTATCCGGAAGCGCCCCACAATTGATCCCCACAAAAGGTTTGTGCTGTTGCGGACTTGAATTGTGAATTGCCCGGGCCATCAACTCCTTGCCTGTTCCTGTTTCACCTTGAATTAATACCGTACTACCACTTTCAGCAATATTGGGAAGAATATCGAAAATCCGTTTCATTTGCAGACTACGGCTTACCATATCACCCAGTTGGAATCGTCCATCCAGTTCCTTTCTCAGCTCTTCTTCAAGACTCAGATCTCGAAATATCTCAACTCCCCCCAGAATTTCCCCTTTTTCATTTTTTAACAAGGAAGTTGACGTACTAATGGGAATTCGCTTTTTATCTGAATTGATGAAAAAGGTGGATGAACTGGTGGCAGCATTGCCATCATTCATTGTTCTTCGCAGGGCACAATTTTTTTCACACATATTGGTTCGAAATACTTCCCAACAATGGCGACCAATTGCCTCTTCCCTAGACACTCCGGTTATCTCTTCCGCTGCACGATTGAAAGACATGATGAACCACTCATTATTAACCGTGAACACACCATCAGAGATACTCTCCAGAATCGTTTCCGTCGCATTGAAGGTAATTTCCGGCAATATCTCTTGCTTATTTTTTTTGGACATAGAAAGGGTAACTCATGGAATTCAAGGTAAAGCCTGTGAAAGTTAAACCAACCATCAAAGGGTATACTCTAAATTATAAGTCAGAAATCCAGTTTAGACAAACAGAAAGACAGATTTCGCTGATGGTAGAGCGGCTATTTCTTTGTTGATCTGATATTACAGGGCGTCTACGCCTGTTTTAAAATACGACCCAAAAAGCGTATCACTTACATTTCAGCGTCTGGAAATCAAGTGAATACAAATCTGAATAGTATTTCAGTGGATATTTTTTTAGAAGCGAACCGAATAAAATGAAACTGGCTCTATTTTTATTATTTAATATAGGCTTGATCGCCTGGAGAGAGGCAAATCTAGCATTTTAAAAAAAATAGAACCAGATATCACCATCTTACAGTTACTTGATTGTGTCCATTCTCTGCAAAAAGCTTTTATACCACTTGCTAAGAAAAGAATAGTATTCCATACCAAACTGCAACATCTCTTCTCGAAAGGGATCAAGATTATATTTTTCTAGATACTCCTCCACATGTTCTTTGGACTGGTTCTGGGTATTTTTCTCAATTAATTTATGAATTCCTTTTAATTCATTAATTCTTTCTTTCAATTCATCGATAAAAGAGACAATACGATCTTTTCTTTTATCATTACTCAGACTATTGAAAAAAAACATTTTCAATAGTGCTTCATCTTTGACTTTTGGAATATTGATATCCTCTTCCAGCCAATCTTCAAAATAGTCTCTACCTGTCGAAGTAATAGAATAGATCTTTTTTGCCTTACCGTTAGAAACCGTTAACTGCATTTTAACCATACCTGCTTTCTCAAGTTTTTTAAACGCCGGATAAATACTTCCCAAACTGGTGTTAAAAATATAACCGGTGCTGATCTCCATTAGTTTTTTTATTTGATAACCGGTCTTTTCTCCATTCAATAGAAACCCAAGTAATATTTTATCCTGCATAACACCGCCCTATATATCTAATTGATTCATAACTAACCATAATAAAGTAAGTTGTTATATATCCATAAAATTATAGATTGAAGTTTTAAACAGTGTTGTGTCAATAAAATTTTATTCTTGAGTAAAAATCCTAAAAAAGGGTTAAAAACAACTTTGAACTTTGAACACTGAAAATCAATTCAGCACATCAATAAACTTAAACTGCAACACATCAAATAATCCCTTATTGGTAATCCGAATATCCGGAATCACTGCCAAAGCCAGTAGTGACATGGTCATAAACGGAGATACCAGCTCGCAACCCAATTGCACCCAGGCATCTTCCAGTTTTTGAATCTCCCCGGCAACCTCTTTCGCCGCATGGTCCGACATCAAACCGGCAACGGGTAAAGGCAGTAAAGCGATCACCTCTCCATCTTTGACAGCCACAAAACCACCACCACAGGCAGCCAGCTGATTACCGGCCACGACCATATCCGCATCATTGGTTCCAACAATTAACAGGTTATGCGCATCGTGTGCATAGGTTGATGCCACTGCACCTGATTTAAAATCAAACCCTTTCACAAATCCTAATCCCCGGGTACCAGTCGCTTTGTGTCGTTCGAAAACAGCCACTTTGGCAATATTTTTGTCAATATCTGCCAAAACTGCACCGTCAACGACTAGCAACGCCTCAACAACACAGGCAGTCCCCACTTTGGCTTCCTGAATTTCGATCACATTCGCCGAAACAGTATCGCCGGATGCAGATAGGATTAAATCAGATTCCTTTAACGGTGCTTTTAATTTCACCGTGTCTTTCGCCCAGTCAGGATATATAAAAGATGAAGAATCCTGAACAAGGTGTCCACCTTCAGCCACCAGCTTGCCACCATTAATCACTTTGTCCACCTGGACCTGGGTCAGATCATTCAGCAGATTGATATCCGCCACTTTCCCCGGAGAGACACTGCCAAAATCCTGGGATAAAAAGAAACATTCAGCGACATTCAAACTCACCATTGATATCGCTTCAATGGGGTTAACTCCCTCCTCAATCGCTCTTTTGACAATATGGTCAAGGTGTCCCTTTTGAATCAGTGTTCTAGGATGATTGTCATCACTGACCAGCAAGCTGAAGCGACTTGAGACCTTCTGTTCGGTGATCGCCTTTATCACCTCTTTTAAATCATGCCAGGCGGAGCCTTCCCTGATTTTAACATACTGCCCCAATCTCATTTTTGCCACGGCATCCACCGCCCGAACGGTTTCGTGGCAGGATCGGGTACCGGATGAGATATAGGCATTTAACATTTTCCCGGTTTCCGGAATAGAAAAATGGCCGGTGACACATTTTTTATTGGCTAAAGTTGCTGCAATAAAGCTGTGCACATCCGGGTCACCATTGACTACTCCTGGGAAATTCATCATCTCCCCCAATCCAATAATATCATCCCGCTGAATCAGGTTTTGAATATCAGTGAGTGAAACCGACCCGCCGGTATCTTCTAAACCGGGTGCAGCCGGAACACAGGAGGGAATGGTAGTATATACTCTTAAGAGAACCTGCTCTGCTTCTGCCAGCATTAATTCAACACCTTTAACCCCCAACACATTGGCAATTTCATGGGGATCCATAAAAACAGCAGAAGTCCCATGGGGAAGCACTGAACGACTGTATTCAGAAACCGTCAGAAAACTACTCTCCACATGAATATGACCATCCATAAATCCAGGGGTTATATATTGATCGGTAGCATCCAGCACAACGGTTTCATCTCCGATACAGTGCCCGGCATCTCCCACTAAAGCAATTCTGTCACCCACAATTGCCACATCAATGCCTTCCTGAATTTCCATCGTATTCACATTTACGAGCTTGCCATTTTGAATCACCAGATCTGCTGATTCCTTTCCCATAGCAACATTAGCTAGTTTGATACCTCGCTGGGTCAATGTTTTAATATCTTGCATCAATTTTACCTCATTTCCTAAAAAAGAATCCATCAAGAAGATCACTTGACAAGGGGTAGTATATTTTCGGCAAAAGGAATGATATATCCCGTTCCTTCAAGAGATTCAATATAAGTTTCCAGATTAATTTTCAATTTTTATTTAAACAAAGGTTCAAGATTCTAGGTTCACTTTAATTATTCAAAAAAATATTTATACTAATTGCCATATACGACCTCCGGCAGCCAAGTGATTAGTTGCGGAAAGGCTGCTATAACCGCCAGCCCTATGAGTTGCAGAATAACAAAGGGGATAATCCCCTTATACCGATCAATGGTTCTTACCTCCAGCGGACAAACACCCTTCAGATAAAACAGGGAAGGTCCAAATGGCGGTGTCATAAAAGAGGTCTGTAAATTTACCGCAAAGAGGATGGCAAACCAGAGTGGGTTATAGCCATAATCAACGACAATGGGCGCAATGAGGGGAATATGAATTTACGTGATTTCAAAAAGAATTGGCTGTCCAGCGAATCCTGGGAGCAGCCATAATGGCAGGCGCCCCAATGGTTGTCGAGACGACTGCGGTAGCGGCAGTCACGACTCCAGCCTTTTTAATAAAATTACGTCGATCCATAATTCCCTCTCCTGACAGGTTTTAATGGTTAAAAAAAGCCAAAATTCTCAAAAAACTCATGCAGAAAATATTACATTGAAAACCGATTAAATGCTACCTGAAAAACAGGTGGTTTTATTTCACATCAACCTGGCAGATAATACTATAATATAAATCATCAATAGTAGAATGATAGATGGATTGACAAAGTTTGGCTTGGAGGCTGTTCGAGTTTATTTATGCGAGGCAGATTATATTTATACTGAAATAGGGGGGAAATTAAAAAAGTTACCAAGGGTTATTCAACAAAATATTTAAATGGGCATTTTTTTATTGGAATAGATAATTATAATTCAAACGACATATAAATATTTTTCCTATCAATACACCTGCAAATAAAGTATATTAGATTGAACTTGTTGCACTAACAAGATCATCATTTTTCTAATTTACATAACAAGTAATTGAAAAGAACGGTGTCTGCATATGCATAGGTATTCATTGTTAGAATCGATTTTTAAATCCTTACCCGTGTTTGTCAGCTGAATAAAATGGAAAAAGTAAAAATACTGATTGTAGAAGATGAAAGTGTTGTCGCCATGGAGTTGGAGACCAATCTCATTCGTCTGGGGTTTGAGGTGACTTCTATTGTTAACACCGGCCAAAAAGCAATCGAACAAGCTAAAGAC
>Ga0307989_1001102_pt1 | contig 15258 bp, 11 predicted proteins | sample EllFjometagen185_FD_203164 | JGI IMG/M metagenome (GOLD analysis project Ga0307989, IMG submission 203164) | Marine microbial communities from Ellis Fjord, Antarctic Ocean - #185 | ecosystem: Environmental > Aquatic > Marine > Unclassified | place: Southern Ocean | collected 2014-10-08
TTACTACCAACTTTGAATTCGATCACCAAACTTTTTATTACTACTAACAACTTTGAGTTTACAAATTTATATTACCAACTTTGAAATTGATGATCAAAGTTTTTATTACTACCAACTTTGAATTCGATCACCAAACTTTTTATTACTACTAACAACTTTGAGTTTACAAAATTTTTTACTAATACGTTTTCAATTCAAAAGGAAGATGTATATACACCAAATACATATTGTGTATATGACAACTTAACTTTGAAAGGACTTCAAAACACTCGTGGCATACATTGAAACGTCGTGTTGGATAATAGAAAATGATACAATTCATGTATTTACCAAATGATAATTATCGTGTGTGTTGACACGAAATGATTAAAATTAAGAAACCAATATATTTCGAATTGTATTTCAAAAATAATTTCAACCTATAACTTACTAACATATACTGTTACACGTAATATTTACATACAATTATCAAACTAATATCAACTGGACGTTGGAATGAATAAATTATTTAGTTTTATGCAAGATCGTAGACAACTACAAACTGAACAAATAGTTGATTCTACATATATAGAACTCATACAACAAGAAATAAAGATTGACATGTTATACAAACAACTAGCAAGTACGTTGAAAGAGATCATCACTGAAACATGTAAACAAATGACAATCGTACCATCTAACACAACAAAACCAAAAGTTAATGGTATACAACAACATGACCCATCATATGCAACTGCTGATTTCGGACAAAAAGATATGCAAATGAAAGTAGATATTACACGTAACCGTCAAAATAATGAGTTGGATGCAGTAAAACAATATGTAGTTTCAACACAACCCGAAATTGAAGTCAATGAACCAAAACCAGAGTTTGAAATTGGTGTAGATGATATTCGAATAATTGAGGAAAAACCAATTGAAGATGAGAAAATTGAGGATGAAACTGTTGGACTTATTGGTACGCAATCTGAAGACTCATTTACATTTTAAGGAAGGGTGAGAATATCAGTTAGTCGTTATATGACTTGGGAATATATATTTTTTCTCTTCATCCGTCAGTGTTTTCAAAAACTCCGGATCACTCCATTTAGGTTCAGTCAAATTGGCAAATATCCATGGTGGCAATTTAGAACCAATCGTTGTATCAGCAAATACCATCACATTGTCTGGATATGTATCATCAACCAATGGATCAACTTTAGATGGTTGTTGAGCAAGACACACAGGTGGACGTTGTTGAGGAACTGTCCATTTATCTGGATCAACGAAACTGTAACCATATGTTGATATTACTTTTTGATATTGTGTTTCGCGTTCTTCATAATCTTTCTTGTCTTTTTCATATTTTTTTATTGTGTCGTTCAATGAACCAACAGTACTTGTTAATTCATTAACTTTTTCAACCAATTGAACAACCGACGTGATATTTGACGGGATATTTGACGAGATATTTGACATGTTTGCTTTTTGTATGTCAATTGGTGTACTCTTCGACCAATCTTTGTCAGACGTAGAGTTTGTATTCATTTGTGCCGTGGTTGTATCAGATGTTGATTCAGTTTCGGATGTATTTATTTTCGACAATAAATCAACTGCCGTTTTGTTCGTTGATTGTGTTGTTTGTGTTGTTTCATCATCAAATGTCTCGATAGATGTATTATATGTTGATTTAGAATATGTTGATTTAGACGATGTATATTGAACAACAAGCACCACAATAACTATTACTGCAAAAATCAATAATAACGCTGAGTATTTCATTGTCTCTTAAAATTGTATTTCAGGTACGTTAACTTTTTCAAAGTTGTATATAAAAAAAAGGAATATTTTATTTCATTATTTATTATTATATTTATTATTACTTATCAATTATTAATAAATTGTTAATATGTCACTTGTCGAACAACTACATATTACAATTCAAACGCTTGTTGATAAATACAATCCAGCAATTCTTATGGACGATGAAGTAAACGATGAAATAAACAAAAAACATGAACAAAATAAAACGATTGATCTACATATTCACGATTATGGGATGAATGGGTTTGTAAACAATTCGAACAGTTGCTATATGAATTCCACGTTACAATGTTTATTACATACGTATGATTTAATAGGTTTTTTAACAGACAAACGAATTCAACGATTTATCAATCCAAACAAATACGAATCACGATTATTAGTTTCATTCATAAATATGCTGTACACATATTGGAAACATTCAGAAACCGTGATTAATCCAGGTGAGTTCAAACAACTCGTTGGTTTATTTAATACTCAATTTCGTAATCATCATCAACAAGATTCACATGAATTGCTTAATTATTTGTTTGATACATTTCACGAATGTACTAAATATGAATATCCAGAACGGAAATTAGATACATATGACGAACATTATAAAACGCAGTTAAGTCAAATAGATACATGTACATTTGATTGTGATTTGGAAAAATTGATAAATGTTCATTATGGGTTTTCTGTAATCAACAACATTTTCGCGATTAACGAATTACAAGAATTACGATGCAATTCATGTAAACATTTAAGTTTACAAATCGTTCACTCATATTCGATGATTCTCGAACTAATAAAACCACGACAAATAATATGTCGTGGGAAAAGAACCGATGTTATTACATTGTACACGTGTCTTAATAACTATTTTTCACAATGTGAAATGACGGATTGGAAATGTAATGAATGTGGTGAATTAGGAGGTGTTAAAATACATCGATTGATAAATACTCCTTCAAATCTTGTCATTACACTGAATCGATTTGTTGTCGATCAGTTAGGACATACACATAAAAATATAAATATCGTAGCATATCCAGAGTATTTGGACATTTCGCCATACATTTATATTAAACACGATAATATTGAACATAGAACACTTGATAACACACAATATCGATTGAATTGTGTTATATGTCAAACCGGTTCTATTCACGGTGGTCATTATTATGCATATGTCAGACATTTAAACAATGAATGGTATATATGTAATGATACCAAAACATCGAAAGTTAATGTACAGGATGTTCTTAAAGATGATCAAAACGCATATATATTGTTTTATGCTCGATAATGATGTTAGCGTTAGTTATTGTTCTTTTATTTATTTTTGTTTATTATAGTTTTGCGATTGAACTTTAATAATTTATTCAGAATACACAACTTCTTTGTTTGGTGTTTAGCATGAACATATATTTAATATATATTATTGATAAAAGTGACGATTATTTAAGCACAACAATCGATCACAACAATCAATTGATAAGTCAAATAAATACAAACAATAAATACAATATATTCAATCATGTCATTATCACAAATGCCCAAATCATATCAACCGAACAATATGATAAATTGGCAAATGTCATATTTGTTGACTCATTTGCAAAATGGTGGAACACTATTTCAAAGAGTATGTTGAAAGATAATGGACATCTCATTTTTCTTTCGAATGTTGTAACATTTAGTGATTGTAACTCATTTGAACAAATTGTAAAAGAAACAACAAATAATAATGCCGTTATTTGGCGATGTAAAACTCAACATAGTTCGTTTCCAAATAAATTTGGTAAGGAAATCGATCGTACAACCGTGAATTGGGGATGTTTTTGTTTCAAATCAAAATATTTACGTAGTATTGCATTATCAGATGACCGAGTTCATTATGGATTATTATTGAAATTAAATAAAGCATGTTCTTTGAAATGGATCGACGAATATTTAACGTGTTATTACAATCGTAGTTTATATGAAACGCCTGTCACATCGAGTTCAACTAATTCATCAAATGATATACAATTGAATGAAAATGATATACAATTGAACGAAAATGATATACAATTGAACGAAAATGATATGAAAAATATGGAAGACCGTATAACATCACTGTTAAAGGGAATGTCTGAAACATTTGACGATCATAGTGCCATTCCAGTTGATAATGACAAAAAATACAAACTAATTGAAGACAGTGAATACAATCATGAATATTTGAGTGATAGTAGTGATAATAATCAAGATGACGACGAAATAATAAATAAATATATGAGCGAAGGAAGTGTATTACACAGTGATAGTGATAATGACGATATCACAAATGATGAATTGAAATATGATGATGAATTAAAAGAGGATGATGTTGAAAAAGTAAGTGATAATGATTCAGACGAAAACGATGACAAACCGGACGAGACACAGATTCTGAAACGTTTATCCATCACTAAAAAAATAAGCGATCTTTCACAATTAAATAAACGAAAATCACTTGATTTTCGTAAGTGTAGCAATGACCATGATACAGAGAGTGATGCAGATACTGAAATATCAGTTGATGATGGAAGTTCAAGTTCATCCAACGAATATGAATATGAAGCATCTGAAATTGATGATGATTTAAATAATGATGTTATAAAACAAATGTGCATTGATGATGGAATTACATCCAAATTAATTACGCATGATGAATACACATCACATATCATACCAACTTCCCAACAATCAAAACAACAAAACATACATCAGACGACAATTATAAATAAAATATCAGAATTAAAAGACAAAAATGTATATGTCATGTCAGAATCATCAATGAACGCAATTGCAAAATTGATTGTTAATTGTTTAAACATAAAAGAACAATACTCAAAAATATTACAACAACTGGAAATGAAAATAGAACCAACTGTTGACATCAATTACAGACAATTAATCAATGAACCCATATTAATGAAAGACGTAAAATACGTAAAAGATGTAAAAGATATAAAAGATACAAAAGATACAAAAGATACAAAAGATGGAAAAGATGGAAAATATGAACGTAAACGTTCGGATTCAATAACGTCCACAATATCGAATATTTCAACAGTTAGTTCAACAACCGGTACAGGAAAACGTACACAATTCACAAGTAAAAAAGATATGAGAATGATTAAAAAAATCGGTGGAAAGAGAGGCAAAAAACTTCTTATTGACTTACAATCAAAAAATGCCACATCGTCAACAAATTCCATTGAAAATAATGTTCGACAATACGATAATATGAACGACGGTAATGAAAAATATGAAACAAATGATGTAAAACCAGTTGGGAAAACGAAAATGTATGATAAAGCAATATTAAATGACATGTTCGATTGTGTGTATGTAATTAAAATGATTGGCAAAGAAACAGACGTTGTTAACTTTTTGGAGGAAAATCAAGTCGAAAATTACAAGTTATTAGATCCAAAAGTCAATGAAAAAATCACAAAAGAAATGGCAAAACAAAGTAAAACACGACTTATATTTGGTTACATGGATGTAATTAAAGATGCGAAAAAATTCAATTATCGACATATATTGATACTTAGTGATAATATCGCGTTTCATAAAAACTTCATGTATGAATTCTATCAAAACGTTATTCATGTTCCAACACAATGGAAATTGTTATATCTCGGCGCTAAACATTCAGTCGGTAAATATAATTCATTCAATAAGTTCGATTGGGAATTCTATTTGGACACATATACCGATTTGAATAATGTTGTACCATATACGAAGGATGATGCAGAAGAGCATTGGCGACGCACTGGGATTAAAGAAGGACGGATTGGTTGTCGTGAAATTTATCTACCGAATGGCAAAGTGGGCGGGATGTTTGCTGTTGGTCTAAGTCATGAAATTTTCGATGAAGTTCAAGAACAGATAATAAGTGTTCTTCATGAAGGAACATTTTATGACATATTGGTTGATATACAAAAAATACATTATAGCGAGTGTTTTGTTATGCGACCAAATATCGTTGTTGAAATGCTTGAACATCGCACACGTGAACATCTAGCATTACAAATGAAAGCATTTCAATGGGACATTAATTTTTATAATATCCCATCAAAGTCAGATCATGCATTTCAAAAAAACCGTGTGAAATGAAATAATAATACGAAATTAAAGTTTTTGTTGATCCGCAATAATCGCACCAAACAATATACTGAGGGATGTTTTGTATTTAAAATTCCAGTTTCTCGACGTGGTATTGAAAAACTTTAATATCTCTTTTACAATATCATCATCCGAGTCACATTGTTTCAAAATGTCATACAATTGTTTATTTTTTATTACATTCAACGTTTCTTTGGAAATTCTAATCCAACCAATCCCAGACGTATCTAAATCATACATCGTTGAAATGAATGAATATACGATTTTTTGAGGAGTATATGTTGGACTCCATGTGTCGTTGTGAAAACTACTTAATCCACTTATACACATTGATGAATTCTCTGTTGTTCGTCCAGTAGGAGTAAACATCATAATTTTTGGTGCTTTAAATGGATACTCATTTGGAAAAGATAAAGAACCCATAAAATAACAATCACTCAACTCTTCTATTCCAGGGAAACTTCGAATCATGAAAATCCATTCTTTCAAATCATCATTTTCCAACAAGTATAACACATTTGATTTTGGATCTTTATTTGTTTCACATGCCTCGTTCCATGAACGCATCAATTTTTTCTGTCCTACACTAATAAGCATCTGTTATTTTGTGTTATAATACGTTATGTAAATGTTGAATAAAATATAACAAATTAATCGTACGATGATTTTGTTTTCTTTTTTTATTTACATCATTATATTTATTTGTGTATTCATTATTTGTGTATTCATTATTTGTACATAGATATGATCGACATTAAACAATTATCGTATCGATTACTTGGAATACTTGGAACATTTACATTACTATTCACATACATTACATATACATTCATATTTCAGAATTTAATTATTTCACTTGTTGTTAGTTCACTAGTAAGTTTATTCATTATAACATTATTAACACAAATCGATATAACACTTAGCGACACATTTATATTGAAAGAGTACTTGTTTGGCAATACAAATTATTCTTGGAAACCGAATATTACACATTTCCCGTTCATATTGTTTGGTAAATTAGCATTTGTTATCAATACATGTATTCTTAAAATGATTGACTATTTATTTTTCGTATGAGTTTCAATTCTCATGTAAATTAAATATGTGTTAATTATATCAATCACTTTCAATTCACGAATTTACTTTGAATATGATACACAATAGAAAAAAACGCCAGACAAAGAAAAATCAGCAACATATAGAACAAACGATATTTGATATATCTCACTTAAACACACTATCTGAATTGAATGATTTAACGGGTTATGACTTTATTAATCCAGTCAGTCGTAATAGTCAAAATGTCACTGAGTTTGTCATACCATATAAAGCATTTACATTAAATTCGTATTATCGAAGTGATCGTAAAGTAGTTCACATCTCAAAAAATGGGAATGAATGGAAAAAATTGATTGAACAATTCATTACATCCAATCAACTTCCAAAAATAATAGGCAAAATCAGAATAGACGTCGGTTTCTTTTTTCGTACAAAACAAAAACGTGATTTAGATAATCTGTTTAAACCACTGATTGACGTATTCAAAAACAAATTGTTCGAAGACGATGATATGATATTTCAAATAAATGCTTACAAAAAGATAGGAACTGGCATGGATCTAATCCATGTTAAAATCATTTCAGATGAGTAAGTAATCTGATCAATTGATCAAGTTTCGCATACAATGCTTCTAAACCTTCTTTTTTGTCATTTGTTATATCAAACACATGAATATGCGATTTCTTAATCATATCCAATCCACATTTTTCTGATTCATGTATGTCTTGTTCAGGTTCATCAATATATGATAAACGTGTTGGTTTATGTACATATATAAAACGTGATTTTAACTTTGTGAGTGAATCAAGTTCATGTTCAAATCGAATATCTCCAAATACAATATTAATTACATCGCCATCATTCGCATTATGTATTAAAAAATGATAAATCGATTGTAATAAACTAACGACCCATATTCGACAACCTGTCATTTGTTGATCACATTCATTTATTTGTGGAAATAAAGTTGGCAAAATGAACTGCCCAAACTGTGTACCAATTTGTTGAAATGTAACTCTTGGCGATACATTCCAAAACTTATCAATCGTCTCTTTCAATAGTTGATCTTCACATTGTTTGTCTGTAAAATTAAAAAGTGCTTTGCAAACTTCTTTTACTTTATCTGCATAATTATATACATTGTAATTATACATATGCTTCAAATATTGTGTAATCACTGTTTTTCCACTATTTTTCTTTCCAATTATTCCAAGTACATTCAATTGTATTTTTCTATTTTCACATTCACTCAATATTTTTGATTCAATCATTTGTTATTTATGTAATTAGTTTTACAATAATCGTTTGTTATGTAACTAACGGTTCGATGTGTTATTTATAGTAATGTAATGGTTTGTTGGTTGATTAGTACAATTAATTTTTTAGTCGTACATTAAACAAAAAAAATATATGATACATGATACGATTTAAACAATTAAATCTTTTAATACATCTAAGTGTTTGATTTCCAACACTCCATTCTTATCATAACTTATATCTTCCTTCATATGTTTATTCAAATGAATTGGCAATATCCCAACCCGTAATGCACCAATCACATCTTTATCATAATTGTCTCCAACATATATACATTCTTGTGGTTTAACACCTAACTCGTCGATCACTGATTCAAATACATATTTACACTTCTTTTTACACATTCCAGTTTCGCTCGAATAAACTTGTGTGTCAAAATATTTATCCATATCTATATCACGTAATGCCTTACGTAAATCGTCAGTATCGAAACTTGTGTTTGATATTATACCCATTTTGATATCTTTGGTTCGTAAATAATTAAGTGTGTCAATTGTATCATCCCACAATGTGCGTCTTTTTTCGGCAGGTGTTCCACTAATGAAAACATCACGCATTTTAGGTTTTGCAAGTGTCCCTCCCCAATCAAACAATATACATTTTATATTTTTTATTGTATCCATCCCTCCGCCTATATTAAAATCATCATCATCATCATCATAAACTGTAATAACTGTATCTGTATCTGTATCACCTTCTGTAATATCTGTATCACCTTCTGTAATAACTGTATCTGTAACACCTAAATCACCTTCTGTAATATCTGTATCATCACCTTCTGTAATATCTGTATCACCTTCTGTAATAAATGTATCATCTGTAGCACCTCCAATCCTTACTGTGTCATCATCATCTGTATCATCTGTTTGTGGTATGTTTTGTAATTCTGGTTCTTTTGTATTTACATAATTATATATTTCTAGTTGAAGCATATTCAACTCACGTGTCAACAATTTTGGTGATTTCTCTTTCGTTTTAGATAAATTATATATATAACGACGAATGAAATAATGTTTGTCCCGAGCATCATTTGCCAAATAATTGACAATATATTTTTTCATATTACGAAATGATTTGAATCGTGAAACTTCATATTGTTGCATGTTATATATTTTATAACATACTGTATCAAATGTCTTGCAATCATAGCACGAACAACAACCTTCGATTTCTTTTTCACGTGTCAATTTTGTATTATAACATAATCGTCGATTATATATATTATGGGATTGCATATGCAACTCATAATCTTTACAGTCTCGCATTATTCGTGTATAATCATGTTTCTCGCGATCAACAAACAAACGAGTTTCTTTTGTTTTTACACGGGGATATGCTTGTAAGTACAGTTCGCCATCTAAATAACTGTACTTTAATCGAGTTGTCGAAGATCCAAATTCATCATAAATGGTTTCATTTTTAAACATCTCATCATACTCTTTCAAATACTTGTCGGTTTTCATACTTTCAGGAATTATACTACTTGCAATCAATAAATTTCGAACGTTATGTATTACATTTGTTACATATGAATCATTCCATGGCAAACGAAACTTGAATAATGAATATCGTGGGCGCAATTCCTCAACCCAATATTGTTGTAATAGCATATCAATTATAATTGCTTCTTCATCTGGAATTGATTTCTTGACAGAACCGTACGATTCATTTCTAATATCTGAAACAAAAAGTGTTTTGTTTATATTCACGTATCTTTCGTCTGTTTCTGACAGTTTAATTCGTCGTTTCATATCATTTAACGCATCATCATCAAATAAATCACCTTTGTGTGTACATATATTGACATTTGGAATTTCAATATAATTATCTAAACCATGCGTTTGTGAATTCAAATATACTGATTTATCAAACTGCGCTCCATCATATAATATAAACTTTATTGGTTTCTTTTTATTTTTAAATAATTCATGTATTATTGGCAAATGGTTTCCTGGTGCTGATCCAACATAAATAATATAATCAATATTTTCCAAATATTGTTCTTCCATCAATATCATTAATTCACTTATTAACAATTTTAATTGTCCATAATGAAATGAATATGATGTAGTTGATAATATATTTTGAGGTTCATATTTCAAGTCACTGTATTTAATTGTATGTTGTGCGTGTTTGTAATAATCAGTGATTACTTGATATGTGTTATGTAATATCACTCCACCATCAAATACACGATCGAACGTTTCGTTGTATTTGTTCATATCAGTTATGAACTCTTCATAACTCATTTCAACATTTGCAATTGCGGATTTAGTCTCGGCATTCTGTAATTCATTCATGTAACGTGTATAATTTTGATATTTGTCCATATCAACCATTGTTTTTGACACTGTAATCATATAATTTCGCAATACATCGAATGTATTTGCATTCAATTTTGGTAAAATGTATTTGCTATACACATCTTTTGCGGTAAATATGGAACCGTTGATGTCACACATATACTCTCCAAATGTATCAATAGAATGAGTTAATCGTTTATTTACAAACAACATTCGGAATTCGTTTGTAAAATTGTTTGTCAATGATGTATATTCTTCAACCAACTCGAACCCAAGTGTATCTAACACAAACAGTATCAACCCACGATATGTAAAGTTTTTCACATTTATATGTAAGTATTTACTTATCACATTTCCATAGTCAGAATCATTTGGATGTACATCATAGTCTTGAATATATAATAAACCACCTTTTTTCACCATAAAAGCGATATTTATCAATGCATTTACATGAGATGATTTATTAAAACGATGAAAATAATTTACACATGTAATGAAATGTCCATACATGACATCTCGAACATTCCGCCCAAGTTGATTATCAATATTGTAATATTCTTCCAAATGAACATTTGGTTCAGTTAAACGTTGTGCTTTCAAATATATGAAATTGAACGGTGTTAAATACACATATCCTTTTTGTAATTTATGTACTTGTTCCGATTTAATTATGTCTATACCAAAATACAACGGTTGGGTATTCGAAATGTTGTAATACTTATTTGTGTCAATCAATGAATTAGGATGTCGAGTATTGATTATTCGTCCAACTGCATCTGCATAAAACCCATCACTACAACCGACGTCAATATATATCATTTGTTCTTTCAATGTTTTCGAAATCGAATGCAAATATATACTTATACGTGTATGTTTGTCGGTTGTATCTTTGTCGGTTGTATCTTTTTCTAAAAACTTTTCTTTCCATTCTTTTTCATGAATCAGTGCAAAATCGTATAATTTTTGTTTGTAATAGTCTTCATTGATTAATGTTATACCAGATTCATGTGTTAGTAATCGTATTTTCTCCAGATTACGTTCATATGAACGTAATGGATAAAAAAGTGTTAATATACTATCAGTCAATGAATAATCAACTTCTTCGATTGAGTATAATTGTGTCTTTTTAACTTCATGTTTCAATCCACTTTTCTTCAATTGACGACGTTGTTTGACAACTGAAATCAATTTGATTGATGGACGATATTTTATGTCCAAATCAATATATTGTTTATCGTTCTTACTGTATGTTGTTTGTTCATATGGATTTTCGATTTTATCGTTTATTATTTCTTTAATGTGTTCACGATCACTTATTAGGTCTTTATTTTGACGATGTATATGTGTATCATGTAAGTTTATCAAATTCTCCGTTTCTTGTATAGATGTAATTGTTTGATAAATGTTTATATTATTGGTATGTGGAATATCCACATCATATATTTTTCCGAGTTGATATAATTCAAAATCAAGTTTCAGTGTATTAACATGTGTATGTAAGTCGTCTATATTCTTTCGTGTTTCCATATCAAATTGATTAAGTGTGCGATATTTATTACTAAAACTTTTCCAAATAGATATATATGTTAATCAAAATAATTTTCATTACACATGGATTATAGACGTTATTCAATTGATTATGATGAAAATTATGAACTACGAAATAAAAAGAGGTCGCAATCATTATTGCTAACTCAAAAAGAAAAAAGTATGGTCAATATTGATACAAACAAAGCACATCGAAATTTCTACGAATTATATGATCAACAGCAAAATAACATAAAACCTCATTCACTAATAAGTCGAAGTAGTTGTGGAAATGTATCACAAAGAATTAAGATACAAACCCAATGTCGTTTTTCAAAAATACTTGATTGAGTGTTCTGATTAAGTTGGGTTGAGATTGGAACAAAATGGAAGTAAATTGGAAGCGATTTTTCCGGTCATTTAAGGGATAAATTAATTTTTAGGTCAATTTTTTTATTTTTTTCTTTTGTATTAGTATACAATCAAAATTAATTTATTACATAACAAACAATAATGTCTGGAGGTCTTATGCAATTAGTCGCCTATGGCGCACAGGATGTTTATTTGACAGGTAGTCCAAAAATTACCTTCTTCAAGGTCGTTTATCGTCGTCATACCAATTTCGCAATGGAATCAATTGAACAAACATTCACTGGTTCTGTTGGGTTTAATAGTAAGGTTCAATGCCAAATCACTCGTTCTGGTGATTTGATGCATAAGGTATATCTTCAATTGACACTTCCTGCTGTCACTGCGACAACTGGTAGTTTCCGTTGGATTGATGATATTGGTAATTTTATTATTGACAACGTCAAGTTTGAAGTTGGTGGACAAGAAATCGACAAACATTACGGTGATTGGTTGTTCGTCTGGAACCAACTTTCACAAGAAGCGGGAAAGAAGGCTGGTTACAAGGACATGATTGGTCAAACTGTTTTATTGACTGATTTGGCAGCCACTCAGGCGGAAACAATTCTTTACATTCCACTTGAATTCTATTTTTGTCGTAATGTTGGTCTTGCACTTCCACTTATTGCTCTTCAATATCATGATGTCAGAATCAACATTGAATTCCGTGCAGCTGCTGAATGTTATGTTTCAACTGGTACTGTTACTGTTCCAACACTTAGTAATGCTAGTTTGTGGGTTGATTATATTTATCTTGATACTCTTGAACGTCGTCGTTTTGCACAAAATGCTCATGAATATCTTATTGAACAAGTTCAACGTCAATCTGAAACTATTTCTAGTGCTTCTCCAAGTGTCAAGTTGAATTTCAATCATCCAGTTAAGGAACTTATCTGGACTATCCAAGATGCGGATTTCATCGCAGCTCCAAGTTCACCAAATTATTATGGTTACCAATGGTCTAACTACGGTTCTGATTTGTTGTCAAATGTTGATGACTGGGTTTCAAGTCGTGAAGATTCAACTGATCCAGTTCTTACTGCGGTAATCAAACTAAACAATACTAACCGTTTCGCAATCCGTAATGGTCCATATTTCAATATGGTTCAACCATACCAACATCATACTAATGTTCCAACTTCTCCTGGTATTAATGTTTACTCATTTGCCCTCAAACCAGAAGAACATCAACCATCCGGAACTTGCAATTTCTCACGTATTGATACTGCCACGCTTGATTTGACGGTCGATTCCGACGTATATAGTAACGCAACCGTCCGTGTCTATGCACCAAACTACAATGTTTTCCGCGTAGTTTCTGGAATGGGGGGACTTGCATATTCCGCTTGAGAGGAAAAAATCGTTACATGCACGAAAAATACATTATGTATATTTATATTTTACAATTACACTTATTTTTTCAAACTTACTTACAAAGTAAATAAACTACTAAATAAAATTATTGCATTAAGTCGCTGTTAATTGTACTTTTAAACAATTTTATGAAAATACAATGTGTTTTTATTTTTTATTTCTATATTTAGTTTGACGTTTAGCATTTAATTTCTTTTCTCGTTCCAGTTTTAATTCGGGATTTGCTTGTCGTTTCCTTTTTTGACGATATTCCTCCATATATTGATCAATTTCTTCTTCTGTTGCTTCTATATTGTTTATCTTTCGAATTTGTGCTTTGAATTTACGCATTGCTTCTGCTGACGGAGTTGTCATTTCCAGTTTATACAACTCAGTGTAACGTTTCACTAAAAATTCATGTTGTGCGTTCGTTAGTTCAGCGGTTTCCAAATATGAGTTTTGATATGTGAATTTCTTCATTTCAGTATATAACAATGAGGCATTTGATTTTAATATCTTAGGTTTATTCACTAAGAAATCATCAGTTAATTTTTTCAAATGTGTTTCTGTAATTATATCTCCATGTTTATTTACTAATTGTTGTAAGGTTGAATGAACAGGTAGTTGAACTTCATGTATATTTATTTGTTGGATTTGTTCTGATGGTTTGTCAATAACAAATGGAATAGTTGGAATTACATGAATTTCAGGATTATCTGTATGTTTTTTGATTTCAACTTCTTCTTCCATTGACACACTTTCATCTTCTGAACTAGTTGTATTTGACATTAAATCATTGATATCGAACACGCATTGTATCAAATTCAAATCCTCATTGTTTATTTGAGATATATGTTGATACATATGTGTGTATATGTTATGCATAACTGTAAACATATCTTCCAAACTCATATCTTTTTTATAATAATTACACGTTTTACAACATGGCATGCAATTTTCATACACATATCCAACAGTGTTATATAATCTATCGATACCATTTTTATGAAAATACGTGATGCGTTTTCCACATATATAACACGGTTTACTTGTGATTTTGTCAAAATGATCTTGTGTAATTTCGAAACTTTTTCCTCTGAGTTTAGCACTTCGTTTATACTTATCATATGTAATATTGCGAATATTTTTACAATTGGGAAAGAAATCACCACATGATCGTCCTTCAATAATTCGTTCGTTGTATGACAGTATATGTTCAATTTGTCGCATAAATAAATGATATGGGATATCTTTTTTCATCATATTACATGTCGTACAACATGTAACCATGTTTCCTTCAACATATCCTTTTTCGTTGTTAAATCTATCTAATCCGAAATGTCGT
>Ga0307989_1001103_pt1 | contig 15245 bp, 16 predicted proteins | sample EllFjometagen185_FD_203164 | JGI IMG/M metagenome (GOLD analysis project Ga0307989, IMG submission 203164) | Marine microbial communities from Ellis Fjord, Antarctic Ocean - #185 | ecosystem: Environmental > Aquatic > Marine > Unclassified | place: Southern Ocean | collected 2014-10-08
TTCTATTTTAATTTTCGCAGTTTCAAGAATAGCGCGACTTATCGAATAATTATGGCGAAATATAGGCAGCTCTTTAAAACCAAGCTGCCGGAGGCGGCATGATTATGAAAAACTCTACACTGCCAAGGTAGTAGAACACTATCGATATTTTTTGGATCTCGGTATTCTGGATTATTGATAAGAACACTTAATATAGCTTTTAAGTATTGAACAGCCATTGAATGTGCCGTTATTTCATGTTGGTCATCGATTTTAATAACTCTCTTTTTATCTAGTTTTTTACTTCCGTGTACTATTGCTGATCGATACCCATAAATACTTTTGATATCTTTAAATGACTGCTGTGGGGTTTTATCAAGATCGTTTGAAAGCTTTGAAAGAGCTCCTACTCTCATCGCTAGTTTATGAGTCATTTCCTGGTTACCATCGTCTGATAATAATGCCTCAAGTGCTATAGTTGCGTCCAAGACAGAATCTTCTTCTTTGTCTCTCACCAAACATTGATTTAATCTATTTACAGCTAAATCTATTGATTTTTCGCTGGCATCAAGCAGTTTTATAAACATGTCACCAATTATGACGATTTCATCAGTTGAAACCGACGGTATTGATTCCACGTTCCAGTAGTAGTTTTCAAAGTATGATGGAAATGAACGAATACTAGTACCCTCAATATGGGGTAGATTGGCTTTACAATTGTGTATCCAATTTTTACCAATGGATAAAACCTGCGCATAACCTGTATTAAAATCCCTAGCAACTCTGACTGCACCAAAAAACTTATCTATTCTTTCAATGGGATAAGCTTGAATATTTGTCAAAATATTAAATTCTGACATAGAATTGGAATTTTTTACTTGCCAATCTTTTAATACCAGTGCATGAGTTGCTGAAGAAAGAACTGAATCATTGACACTAACGCTATAAGATTTAATTTTGAATCTTGCAAGCTGCTCTTCTTTTGTCAAACGTCTTACTTCAACACCATCAGTTATTTCATATTTTTCAAAATCAAATTTTACAAAGAGTATTGGTACAACAATATCTATTGGCAATGTTTTACAAAAGATGAAGTTTTGAATTTCATCAACTACCATTTGTGCCTTTTTTTTATCAAATTCAAATTCATTGAAAAGATGTAAATACCTTTCGATTGCGTTTTTGATTGTACTTGTAATAAATATTGATTTTAAATTTATAGAGTCATCAAATTCTTTATCTTTCCATTGAGGCAAAATAAATCTACTTTCCAATTCTGGTCTTTCAGATACGTATTTGACAAAATTTGAAAAAGATTCAATATCATCTTCAATTATTGCTGAATCTGACTTTACTTGAGCCAAAACATCTTCTGTATTCTATAGCACCCTGAAACGGGCTAGATGAAAGATTTGGAAGACCATTTTTAAAATAAGACATGGTGGGCCAGTCATGGTATGTTCCAATATATTTTTTATTTTGGACAACGTTCGATACTTCTCTAATCCCTTCTTTCATTGCCAATAATAATAAAGAAGAAAACTCACTTTTATATTCTTCTATTTTTTCAAAAATAATTGTACTTTCACTCATTAAAACCCCACTAATTAGTTTTTACCCAAGAGACAAATCGCCTAACGTATAGCATTTTATCAGTAGTGCCCTTACTGTACAAAAATAAGCCCTCACAAAAATCGTGGCGAGCATTACTGATAAAATGTGTTGGACTGAGCTGCGGGCCAACAGCTTAATGTTTGATATTATATGTAAAACTCTATGGGGATTGTATTGAATGCATCTGTGGCTGTCCAGATGTTTTTTTGGAAAAGAGAGTAAAGAAAAGGATAAAACTTAATAAAAAATGTCAAGAGTACCGAAAGATAAAGGTGATGAACTTCTATAAGTACAGGGAATACCCATTTTAAGGCATACCACCCCAACTACATTTAATCATGCACAGGAAAAAAGAAGGTTATTTCGATAATACGATAAAAATCAGTTATTCATTCAAGAAGCTTATCCACGAAAACTGTAACAAAATTATCTGTAATAATAATTGCTACTTTGCGTTTTGAAATTGCTTCCTTTTAATAATCTGCAAATGGCGGATCTAACCGCCACAAACTTACTTCTTCACCTCGCTTAATTTCTTTTGCTTAAAGTATAGATCCTGCTCAATCCCGATTCCCAATGGACCTTCGATAGATTCCATTTCGGTTAAGCTGATATAGCCGAATTCATCAGCCGTCATCCCTGTTACGAATCCAAACGCACGCTTCTCCACCGGATCATATTCCAACAGAAACCAAGTTGCAGAACCGCATGGATCAAACAATTTACAAATCACTTTCGGATCTGATTCATTCTCTTGTGAATAGAGTGGATAGTCTTTGAATAGTGCCTCGAACTCTTCTGTAACAATTTTCATATTCCTCCAAATAAAAATTAATTAGAAGAGAGAATCTCCGCCAATCAGGTAGGCACCCCTGTTAGCGTTGTTACTTATTTTTCTTTGGATCAGGTTTGGATTCCGACTTTCCCTTCTCTGGAATTTCCACACCTTGTTCACGCAGCCATTGTGCATTACACATAACAGCCGCGTGATCATCAACCCGCAACTCAATTGCTGTTACGAAGGTTTTAAAGGGATGAATTAGGTGAGTTTTTACTGTTTTGAGGTTTTAGGGGGGATTTCCCCTTGATAGTGCAATGCCGATCAGGAGCCCCCCTTCTGTTGATTTAATAAGGCCGGAAACACTCACTAGAGGGTCTTATTTGGTCTTAGAACAGGCTTTTTTCTTGGAGTACCTAAGATCCATTCTGATACCAGTAACTTTGATTCTATCGATGGATTGGCATTGTTTTTCAGCTTGAATTGTCCAATAAATATCTCTCCGCAGTGCATTTTTAATTCAATCGTCCCCCTTTCAGGGTATTGAATACTATAAATATAGCATTCTCCTCTTAATATTTCTCGGGTATAACCGGAAACGCAATGATGCATCATCCTTGATTCTCTCTCTAGTTTTTTGTAAGAATCTATCGGCTTAATATTGTCATTTCCAAGTATTGGTGGTGATGGAAAGGCTTTATTTATGGAAACAAATTTTCCATCCATTTGAATAATGCCTCTTTTGTTCAACCTCCCCATCCAGCGGTCATGAATCCCCTGAAGGGCTCCAATTGTTTTACAGTTTTTTAACACTGCCTGTATATTTTGTATATTTAGTTCTTGCCCCATACGGTAAATATCTTCAACTGAATTTCTCACCTCACAAACCTCCATCACGAATTCTGAATCAGTGTCTAAAGCTTGCCTACAAAACTCATCAAAGAATCCATAGTGTCTTAAATCTAGGTAGTTTTTCATCAAAGCGATTTTGATAGGAAAAATTTCAGGTTGATGTTTTAGAGAATGGACAATTTCTTCGGTTCGAATGGCATAATCAATAATCCTCAACTCATTAGTGGTATATTTTTTTGATTTGATCTTTTTAAGGAACTTGAGCATAGATTTTTCTCTAATTCCAAATAAAAACTCCAAAATATCAAGCTGCTTAAGCTTTAATACCTTATTGATATTGTCCGTAGTCTCCTGTTTCTCTTCAGCATGAACAACCAACAACCACAAAAGGACGGGGTTGCTTATCAATAGATCATAAGCATCCCTGTTTTTAGAAACAATATCCAGCATTGCAAACTGACAATAGATGAACGGTTGTAATCGTTTTTTAATTTCAACAGGAATCCGCTGAATAAACCGGTAAGCAGGAAAATCGGTAAAATCTTTACTATCATGGTCAAGCAACGCAATTCCCAGATCCCCTCTTTCGGGTTTCCATTCATTGTTTTTTAGTCGGCACCATTTCAGTCCTTTATCCCAGGGATCAATTTTTAACTCAACATCTAAAAGAGGCTTGAAACTGATGATCAGTACACCGGTATCTGAAAAATAGGTTGATTGTTCTTTTGTGATTTGCATTTTTTATAAATAAGCTCTGCTGGTTTTTGTAGTCTGATTGGGACAGTCAGTATTTTTAAAATTACATAAAAATAACATTGACCGTCCTCTCCCTCTTCTACTTGAATTGTTGGAGAACTATAGGTCTTGCTTCATCTTGTATCCTCTAACCTATAAACATAGGCTTTCTTTAATGTGGTGGTTTTAATTGAATTTTTGGTTGCTCGACGTTTTGTATGGGTAAATCATAATCAGGTTATTGAAGCCACACATGGGTTGATTTTTTGAAAATCCAGTTTACCCGTTGTTAAATAGACGATTGTTTTATAATATTTCGGATTTCGAAAACCTTTAGCTTTAGTTCTGGCAGCTTGGACAATAGAATTTAATCCTTCAAGTATACCATTCGTAATCTGGGACTTTTTCCAGGCAACTACACCATCCCAATGGGACTTGATGGTTTTCGCGGCTTTTATAATCGGTTCTAAACGGCTGTGAGTAGCCCAGTAATACCATTTGTTTAATAGTAGGAGGAACGATTCTTCAGTAGGCGCATTGTAGATGTCTTGAAAACTCTCTCTGATTTGTAAGGCACGAAGGCTTTTAAGCTTCAATCCAGAGAGTTTTATTTTTTTTAATTGATCGTCCTGATTGTTTGATAAATTCGATTCATTTTTCAAAAACAGATATTTTGAGCCTATTAATAGTGGTTCTGTTTTCACTTCTATTTTGCGCACTTTGTCTACAGCCTTATTGATGATCTTGATGATATGAAATTTATCGAAAGTGACTTGAGACTCGGGGAAGTTTTCCCTAGATCCCTTGATAAAAGCTGGAGACATATCACAACTGATATCTGCAATGTTGTTAGCTGAGCCGTTGTGTTCCCAAAGATCCTGTTCAAATCTGTCAACAGTCTCATGATCTTTACCGTTGGTAACGAATATGGTTTTACGCTCATTGAGATCGACAAATAGAGTAATATACTCATGACCTTTTGCTCGACTGGTTTCGTCCATTCCAACGGCTGTAATTTCGGAATAATCGGAGAGTTCTCTTGTCGAATCGACATATTTGTGTAGCATTCTCCAGATTTTTTGATCGGTTTCGTTTACCTGTCTGGCGACGACCTTGACTGGCATATGTGTACAGAGCTGTAAAAGTAACGCTTCAAATAACAATGTGAATCCTGGATTGATACCCGCCCAGGGTGGGGAAACAGTCCTGATTTTTTTTTCCAGTTTTATTCGTGGTGTTCTACAATGGAGGTAACATTCATGTTCAAAGAAATTCAGGTGTCTCCAGGTTTTCTGTTCTGTATCGTAAGCACCATATTGACCATCATAGTCTGGATCATCAGAGGAGAAGGTAGCTCCTCGTTCAAAATCGATGAAGATATCAAGACGTTTTTTTTCTACTTCGAAGTCGACATGATCAATATACCAAGGTTTTTGAATGGATAGTGCTGTTTCAAATAAGAGATTATTGTTCATTGTAACTCCGTCTTAAATCTGATTATTAAGGCCTAATTTTCATTTATGGTAACGATTGATATTCAAATGAATAGCTTAATAAACATATCCTGTGGAAAGACACATTTGCTATGACTAACAGAAATCACACGGATCAATAAAAATATTTTTTTCTTCCTTCACTTTTAACAGGAAGAATAAAATATTTTTAATATAGCCGCAAAGCGGCACCATTACCCTATATTCGGTAAAAACCAAAGCGGAAAGCGTTAGCGAGCTTGCGAGCGACAGGCAAAGCCTGGAACGATTTCTGCTGTTTTTTCTGAATTAATTATATCTAGTGAGTAAAACGAACACATTTAAAACAGTACATTTTGGTTTTGGCAAGTTACCCATACAAAACGTCGCGGAGCCCCATTTTTCAAACAATGGATATCAGTTCATACCTTTAATAACAATTTTCATATCCCTAAATTTGAAAATATTTGGCCTCATCATTGTTAGATGCTTTCCAATACCTAGATCAATCACTTTGTCACTAGAGATGTAGAGCGTTTTTCTAAACTTGTAACTAATACCGTATTCCAATATTGTGAAAATTGTTTTCCTATCTTTCGGATTGTCTAAATAGTAGTTAATATCATCTGGTTCCAATATACGAAAATCTGGTTGGAAGTTGTTCAATTTAGAATAGACCCTCTTAATATCCTCAATCGAAAATACTCTGTGTTCCCAATTCTTACATTGAACTAAATTCACTGTTTTATTTTTTTGGGAAATAACTATGATATCAACCCCTCTGTCTTCAAATCCTCTGATGAATCCATAGTAAATTACAAAATCCCCTTTTTTTTCAAACTCCTTCCCAATAAATTTTTCATAACTATCACCTTTAGCTTTGAGCGGATCTCGACTTCTAATAGCTTCATTTAAAGATTCTCTTTTTTCAGGAGATTGATAAGAGTCTTCCACGTCAACGGAATCCCCAAAAACCTGAACCTTCTTTAGAGCGTTTCTAGCTTTAGCTAAATCATCTTTTAATATGCCATTGCTTTTATTAAAAAGATTGTCATCATTTATGCGAGACTTAATATTTTTTTCTTGCTCGTTTTCCTCATCTGAATTAGGGAGTTGAATATGTTCAATAGCAGTGAAGATTGCTTTCAAAGAATAGAAACTGAATACAAATATGTTGAAGCCCCATTCAAATATTTTGAAAATAATCTTTCCGATATTCATCGTTTATACCAAGTTAGTTTAGTCTTGTTTGATTCAAATAATCTTATTGGCTCGAGAGAAATCAAGTCCTTTTCAAATTGGTAAGATCTCAATCAAATCTTCTTCTTCCATTGCTACAGCATTTTTGATGATGTCTAATCGTTTTATGAGGTTATTCATACGGTTGTGATAATGTAAGCGGTATCGATTATATGTAAATATCAGCTAATTGAATCACCAATCATAATCCTCGTCGCGGTGGTATGTGTTAAATGTATGATATAGATGCCTTAGTTCTGGAGGTAAAACTTTGAGGGGATTATCTCGTAAATAAATCTTTACGTGTTTCAATCTCGATAATGAAAATGGTAATTCAGTAAACTCATTCTCATCTAAATACAATTTCTCCAAACTTAAAAGATCACCAATTGTATCAGGGAGGCTCGTTAGTCGATTATTCTGCAAATGTAATTCCTTCAAATTTGTCAGGTTACCGATACTCTCAGGGAGGCAGGCGAGTTTGCCATAAGACAGTCTCAATTCACTTAAATTTGTCAGGTTACCTATACTCTCAGGAAGGCTGGTGAGTTGATTTGAACCTATAAACAACCACGTTAAATTTGTCAAGTTACCGATACTTTCGGGGAGGCTGGTTAGCCGCCTGTCGTCTATAGAACATTCCGTCAGATTACTAAGGTTTCCAAAGCTTTCAGGAATATACACATTCTTGTTTCTATATTGCCAATGAAGGGAAATTCTTGTTAAATCCTGTATCTTCTTTCTATCACGTGGACGGGGAATTGCAACAATGGCATATTCATCTGCCCACGCTATCAATTCATCTAACCAATCGTCATTTTCTACAAGTGATTTAGATTGCGAGGTCAATAATTTATTGGTGATATCTAGCAGGCGACTCGCTTTTTTTAATGCTAAGTCTGTGCTCCCTACTACTGCTATTTGTTTGTTTTTTGACATACGAATATCTTGAGTTTGAATAGGTGAAGTGTTTTGCTTGTCTCCTTTGAGTGACCGTTTTGACGGAAAATCGACTTTAATAATAGTAAAAGTGTCTTTTTAACCCCCTTCTGAATTCACACAATAAATATTACACTACCGTAATCTTTTATAAGCTTTTTTGTTTTCTCAACCAGGAAGTGTTTTGATTATTTAACGTCGAATTCTTTTCCCTCATAATTCTTGGAACCAATAGTCATCCAATTCATTCTCTTCATTCGCGACTGCGATTTCAATATCCAGATCGACAGTTGGCTGCTTTAACTCTTCTCTCAAACGTTCTAGCTCTTCTTCAAGTTGGTTTTGTATTCCATCAATATATTCATCTCTATCTTCAATATCTTGTATTGTTTTGTAAACGTCACTTTCTTCCAAATCCTGTATATCCGCTCTTAAAGAGTCAATTTTCTCTTTGATACTGACGATTTTGGCTTTAAGTAAATCTTTATCTTGTATAGTATCGCTAGCATCCATAAAACGCTTCCCTGACTGAAGCGACAGCAGTATTTCTTTGACCTTCTCTAAGTCCTTTATCTTTCTGGCAATATTTAATTCAGACATTATACGATGTGCCTGATCTTTCAATTCAGCTGACAGGACATCAGGATGGCAAAGTCTTGCGGCTTCCTTGTAAGTTTTTTTCAGTTCTTTTAGTTTTTCCTCATCCAATTCACAAACGTCTTCTGCGATGACTTCTTCATACTCTTTTTCAAATGTTTCTGTATCTTCTTTGGCTTCCTGATATTCTTCATTTACAGGATCATCATCAAGTTCGTCTCTTGCTTGTTTTGCCTTTTTTCGTTTTTCATTTAAATCTTGTTCTTGTTGGTATAATTCTTCTTTGAGTTCTTGGTATTGCTCATATAGTTCATCGTACTCTTCACTCAACTCATCCAAGTCTTCTAGTTTTTCTTCCAATTCTTCAATCTTTTTTTTGGTGCTTTTGACCTCTTCTTTTGCTTTATTGAAAGCATCTTTTTTAGCTTGGAACTCCTTTTCTTTTTGGACGATCTGCTGGTGTAGGGTTTGCTCTCTTAAGCGAAGAACTTGCTGGATTATTGCCCCCAGTTTCAAGCTGTACTCTCGATTAAAGTCTTCAATTTCTATGGTGTAATCATTCTTTATTTCAGTGATGTTTTTTAATTTTCTTTCCAAAACCTTTAGTTCCAGTCTTAAACCTTGAATCTTTGGGTCTTCAAATACGATTATACCGCTGTTGTTATTTTTGTACCGTTCAATCAGTTGAATCACATCTTCATATGATTGGGACTTTATCAGATCAACAATATGCTGAACGGAATCATCCAAAGACATCTGTTCCAGCTTTAGCAACTGCATTTTAATCAAATCTTCTTCTTCCATTGCTACAGCATTTTTAATGATATCTAATCGTTTTATGAGGTTATTCATATGTATTTTTAGCTAGATTTAAAATCTGTAAAATCTGTAATATCTCTTAGATTACTTAACTCTGGAGGCAAAACTTTAATAGGGTTGTCTCCTAAGTAAAGCAGTTTAAGGTTCTTCAACTTACCTAATGAAACTGGTAACTCAGTGAGTTGATTTTCATATAAATCCAAGGTCGCCAAATTGCTAAGGTTGCCTATACTCTCGGGGAGGGTGGTGAGTAGGTTTTCAAATAAATATAATTTCTTCAAACTGCAAAGATTCCCGATACTTGTTGGTAGTATGGCGATTGGACTCTCACCAATTCTTAAATCTGTCAAATTTCTAAGGTTTCCAATACTCTTTGGGAGTTGGTTCAAGTGATTTCGATAAAGTTCCAAAAGTTTCAGATTTTTTAGGTTACCTATACTCTCAGGGAGATTGGTGATGTGACTCATACCGATACACAAGTCCGTCAGATTGCTAAGATCACCGATACTTTCGGGGAGGCTGGTGAGTTGATTGTTTATTAAGACCAGTTTTGTCAAATTGCTAATGTTACCTATACTCTCTGGGAGCCTAGTGAGTTGATTATCACATAAAATCAATTCCGACAAATTGCTAAGGTTACCTATACTCTCAGGGAGGCTGGTAAGTTCAATTGTATTTAATTCTAATTTCGTCAAATCCAGTATCTTTTTCTTATCGCGCGGGAAATCATCTTCTGAAATCTCGCATTCATCTGCCCAAGCTATCAATTCATTTAACCAATCGTTATCCTCCAACACCAATAAACTATTGAATCTGTCATCAAAGTTTTGCAGTTCGATTAAATCATCAAGCACAGCAGCATAGCCATCGGACCAAGTTATTACTCTATTTGCCCTATCATTGTTTTCTAATACAGATTTAGATTTTGCAGGTATTATTTTACTAGTTATGTCCAACAAACGACTCGCTTTTTTCAAAGCTAAGTCTGTATTTCCAACTACTGCTATTTGTTTGTTTTTTGACATACGTATGTTTTGATTTTGATGAACAGGTGATTTGCTACTCCGTCATAAGCTTCACTAAGAGCAAATTGATTGACATTTTCACGATGATATTGGATTCCAGAAAAAACATGATTCTCAATCTCCGAGCGTCTAGATACTTGAATTTGAGAATTTAATGTCAACCAAAGCAGCAGTATTGTCGAGAATGTGAGCAACCCGGCAATCAGGGTTCCCACTTTACTTGCAACTACAAAATCAATATTTACAGACCAACCAGTTTGGAAAACAGCAATAGTAATTATCCCTAGAGTTACAACTACAGATATAGCAGCTATTGTCACTCCAAGTGATTGATTACTGGAAAATAATTTCCTAATTGTATTCAAAATTCGATTCTCCTTTTGTTTTTTATTCGTTATCTATCCTACCGCCCCATAACACTAGCATCACACGCCGCTACGCTCTGGGCAAAGCGGGTGATGCTAATTTTATGCTAGGTTAATGTGTTCAATAGGGATTTTTATGTCCTTTAAGGAATTTACTACAAAGAGTTGTCCATCTATTTTTAAGGTAGCTTTTTTTACTTTGGTATTTATTGAAATAATTTCACCGATCAATTTTTTATACATGCAACTAATTTTTGGTTTAATCTGAAGCCATCTTGTAGGTGTAAAGTATCTATCTCTTTTCAAAAAGAATTTCTTATCTTTTTCCCAAAATTCAATAATATTATCAGTGAACTTTCCGTGAACATTTATTGATTCAGCTTTTATGATCCAAAAAGGTCCAGTATTCCACCCATAAACGGAATGGATTTCTCTAACAATCCAATCCGAGTTGTTTTTGCTTTTATCTGTAAATGTATCTCCAATATTGAAATCACATCTGGTGCTAATCTCATGTTTTAAAAAAGTATCTATTTCTTTTTGTATTCTCAATGCTTCGAGTTCTGAAATTGTCTGTGCGTATAAAAGTTTATACAATTTACTGTATTTTAATTCTTTTCCCAGTTTTTCAAACTCAGTTACTGCAAAATAGTTCCACAGCGCAACAGCATGTTTGCCTTTCTTTTCAGAAAAATATTTGTTGCATTTTTTACATCCAACCCTGGTGTATTCGGTATCATTTGAGTTGGGATCTGGAAACCAACCTATGACGAGTTCTGAGTTTGATAGACACTGTGGGCAAGGTAATATGTTATCACCAATAGTACTTCTTTCCATAATTCTTTTAACTTTAATTGCATAACGCCTGCATAACCGGCGTTTTTCAGAGCGTAGAGAGCGAAGCGAATGGAGCGGCGAAAAACGTCCGAGTTAATGCATTTGTTGGCCGACGAATTTTGAAGTAATACCCGAATTAACCGCTGCTTCAAATTGCTTTTTATCTGATGTTACGAATAAATCTGTTTTCCACTCCAGTGCGCATGCAATATGAAAGGCATCCATTGCCCGGAGTGTATTTGCTTCAAGAAGTTTTATGGAATGTAACACAACTGAAGGTGTAATTTGAAGAATAGTAGTGTCACGCACATCATTGAGAAGGTGCTTTTTAGCCAAATTATAGTTTTCTGGTGATAGAAAACCTTCTCTTTTACGTCTATTCAAACCAGAAATAATTTCAGGTACTGCAATTACACACAATGCCAGATCTGACGCATTCTGCAATATTTGGTATAATTGGTCGCTACCAATCTCGTGAACATACCTTTTGGCGAATGCAGATGAATCAACTGCGAGCTTCATGTGTTGCCCTCACGATCTTCAAGAATGGCAGAAGATAAATCACTCCCTTGGAGCTGCAATTGAATTCCTTTCTGTTTCCATGCTGGCATCTTAATTGGTTTATCGGTGAAAGGAATTATTTCGGCTACTGGTTTGCCGTGGCGGACTATTACAAATGCTTCTCCATGTTCCACTTCAGTAATAAAACCTGAAGCTTTTTTTCGAAAATCTGTAAATGTGATGGTTTTCATTTTTTATCTCCTATTATATGTGCATTTAAGTGTACATTATAAGAGGCAGACTGTCAAAGTAGATTTTTTATCGGCCAACATGTTATTGAGTAGAATTTTCCCTTTTTCTCTGATCATATAAAATGAGAAAATTCTTAATATGCAGGAACGGTCCCATTAAATGAAGGCACTGTTGACTCCCAAATATATGTGATTTTAAACCACATTATAACTACAAATAATGCGATATGATTAGACTCGCTGCAAAAAAAGTAACTTCTGGCTGATCTATAATAAGTATTTCAGTATTCCATTGAACCATGTACGACATTTCAGCTTTCCTTTGTTATCAATCAGTTTTTGGTTTGGAAACAACAATTGGTTGTTTTTTCATTGGTGATTTTTTTCCTGATGATAATGCTTTGTATATTCAACAAGAGCCTTTTTCAAAATTTATTCACCGAAAAAGATTAGTTTCCTCAAACACTCCTCTTTCACTGAAGAGATTATTTATTGTCAGATAACATTTTAAGAACCATCTCCTCACAGTTTTCACAAGCTACTTTACCAATGTTTATTTGCCCCACTTTTAGCTCCTTAGTTAAATCATCCAACATTTCTTTTTCACTTTTATCGATAATTTGATCAACCTTAGCAATAGCAGTTATTGTGAGTAAAAATAACTTTTTAGCAGTGTCTGATGAAAGTTGAGTACTCAATGTTTTTATATCAATGTTATTTGAGTCATTAAATGCTTTGAAACTCTTAGAATCGATCCCGGAAGCTTTCATCATTTTTTTTAAAAGTCCTTTCTCCTCTTCTACAACTTTTAAATCTTTTTCAGACATCTGAATCGCACCGCTTAAAATGATCAATAAATCTTTATGGGTGATACTCTTCATGGTTTTCCTGGCTGTTTGTTTAGTTTTAAATGGATTCTGTATTCATATCCTGCCATGTTTTAATGAATATGGACAATACGTCCCTGTCTCCAAATAATGATATGGCATAAAAAAAGAGTAAAATAGAGGCAAAACCCTATCCGGAAAGACCTTACAGAAGAATAAACGTCAGAAACCCGTCCAGCATTCATGAAACCTTACAATAATAGTAGATTAGGGCTTCGAGTCGGGTTAAGTTAAGCATTCTAATAATTATAATTAATAAGATACCACCGATTTTGTAATGAAGGTTTCGGCTTTCAGGAAATCACAACGACCTTCAACCCACCCAAAACAGCATCTAAACCTATTTTATAACAGCAGGTTCAGCGTTGGTCAAAACCCCAAGGTTTCAGTCAATCCACCCCCAATCCACAACAAATCTCATCATCTTTTATAAAACTCAATAAAAACAATCTAGTTAAGAATTATCTCGGGATTCCTAATCCTCAGCTCCAGGTTCGAGTCCTGGTGGGGGTACCATTATATTTCATATACTTACGGTAGTTTTCTACCGTAAGATCCCCCTTTTTCAATCCACAACAATCCACAAAAACTTCAATGATTACGTTGAAGCTTTTCTTCAATCAACAAAATAACAACAATTACAAATGCTAAGATCCGTGTGAGACGCTGGTATTTAATGTTTTACAAAGAACCTGGATTTGTTACTTCAAAATGAGATATAATGGGCTTGTTAGAATTATTCTTTGGTTATCAGAAACCCAAGTTGAAATGTAGTATTCCTGAATGGAAATAAGATCAACACAGATTAAAGCCAAGACATCAATTTGATTAAACACTTAAAAAAATATAAGAAGAACCCTATGGAAAAAAATAAACTGTTTGTCGGCAATCTGAATTTTGAGACAACAGAAGAGGAAGTAAGAAATCTGTTTTCAGCGCACGGTACTGTAAAAAGTATCCGCTTAAGCCAGAAAAAAGGCACCGCATTTATTGAGATGTCGACGCCGGAGGAAGCCGCGGTGGTAATTGACCGTCTCGACAAAAGCGATTTCAAGGATCGCCCGGTACGTATCAGCCTGGAGCTTTCGAAGAAGAAAGCAAAAGCCCTGACCAGGGCCCGGCGTGATGATCGCCCGAAGAAGAAGTCGTCCAAGAAGAAATAATGAATGCTGATGGCGAATAGTACCAACTCTTTTTATTTAATACACAACATTTATCTTATTAAAAAATTAGTCTTCGATTCACTCTTGATCTGGTTCGATCAAACTTGAACTTAATCCGAGGGAGCACGCGGACTGGTGCAGAATCTTGTCGCATGTGATCATCTCAGCATCGGATAACCATGAGCTGACAAGATGTAATGCGTCCAGTGTACTGAGGCTGGTTTTTCTCAAGGAAATCCATTTCTCTGCCTGATTATAATGCTTTTGAGATATCGATTGGCTAAGAAATATGCCTGATTTGATATCACTGATAAACGTATTTTCAATCAAACCAGCTTCTGCTTCTGTCAATTCAAGCATTCGCACCCAACGAGCAATTGCTGAAGCAAATTCGACTTTTGTAAGACTACTAATCAACACAGGGGGATTGATATCCAAAAAGAATTTCTGAATTTTGTGGCTGGTGCTTTCGTTTCGATAATATGGAAGGAGCGCGCTTGTATCCAGAAAGTATTTTTTAGCCACGTTCGTCCCTCATATTCCGGATTAGTTTCTCGCTAGTCTCTAGACTCGGTGAAATCTGTTCTCTGAATTTGGTACGATCAGGAAACCGGATTTGGTTATCTTCAGAATCCACATTGGTCAATTTAGCTACGGGTTTTCCTCTACGTGTGATTACTACATTTTCGCCGGCACAGACAGCATTCAGCAGACTACTTATCTGCTCCCTGGCTTCTCTGACAGAGACTGTTTTCATACATTCCTTTCTGTTTTTAGTATACTAATATCGATTCTTTATAACTTAGGTTTAAGTGTACACAATTATTGTATACACGTCAATACATGTAATCGTGATTTCAAGGATCGCCCGGTACGTATCAGCCTGGAGCTTTCGAAGAAGAAAGCAAAAGCCCTGACCAGGGCTCGTCGTAATGATAGCCCGAAGAAGAAGTCGTCCAAGAAGAAATAATGAATGCTGATGGTGAATAGTTCTAAATCTTTTATTTAATACACAACGTTTTACCGATCTTTCGACCAGATCAACTGGAGAACAAGAGAGATTTCCTACCGGGTCAGAATTCAGCTGGCATGTCATATCCATCTGATAATTTAACCTATTCTCGGCTGTCCTGAAGACATACTATCTCACTATTTCCTTTGATTTAGTACATAATCCCCTATTTTAATGTAA
>Ga0307989_1001104_pt1 | contig 15239 bp, 19 predicted proteins | sample EllFjometagen185_FD_203164 | JGI IMG/M metagenome (GOLD analysis project Ga0307989, IMG submission 203164) | Marine microbial communities from Ellis Fjord, Antarctic Ocean - #185 | ecosystem: Environmental > Aquatic > Marine > Unclassified | place: Southern Ocean | collected 2014-10-08
CATCATTTGTAATAAGTGGAGAACCAAATCCTCTATCAAGAACTACATTTCTTCCTTTTGGTCCAAGAGTTACCTTCACCGCATTTGCCAACTGATCAACTCCTCTTTTAAGAGCCTGTCTAGCCTTCTCATCAAATATAATTTGTTTAGCCATATATAATATTTTTAAATTATTAATTTACTTTTTTCTTTTGAACCCTTAACTATTAACTACTAGCTAGTAACTACTTAAAACGATGGCGCCTGAGGTTCTACAGCTTCAGCTGGAGCAACAGCTTCTTCTCCACTCTTCTCAACAACAGCAAGCACATCCACTTCAGACAAAACCAAGTATGTCTCATCTTCAAATTTCACTTCACTCGGAGAATATTTAGTAAATACAATTTCTTCACCAACTTTTACATTTAATGGTACTCTTTGTCCATTATCTGCTAATTTTCCAGGTCCTACAGCGATAACTTCACCTTTTTCCGGCTTTTCTTGATTAACTGTATCGGGAATAATAATTCCACCTTCAGTTTTGTGCTCTTTGTTAAGAGGCTTCACAATAATGTGATCATTAAGAGGTCTCAGCATATAAATGTCTACGAACTACGTGAAACTACAAATCTATTCACTAGATTTATAGTATGTAATCCCTAGAAAATTAAGTATTTAACTGCAAATATTTATAAGTATCGTATATACATTTTTATCATATATGAGCACTTAGTGTCAAGAAGGGTTTTTAAGTTAATTACACAAAAAGAATAACACATCGTATTACGATGTGTTATTTTTTTATATAGTATGACTGATATAAGTTAATAAGTAGAGCTGATCTTTCTTCAGTTTCTCTTAGTTCTTCCAAAGCCTTATGTTCTCTGGCTTTAATTTTTTGCTTTTGTTCTCTATTCAATCTCCAGAAGCAATTCTCTGCTGAATAGTTTTCCATATTACATTCTGGTGGTGTGATACTATGTATCTCACCTTTTCTATTTTTACAAAGTAGCTGTTTATTATACCATCCAACTCGATGCATCCTTTTTGCACGACAAACCGCTTGTTCGTGTTGTTTTGCCCCAAAGCGAACTCGGAATTCTTGTCTCTGAGTTTTCTCGCCAGCTGTTGCTTCTATCAACTCCTCTCTTTCCCATCTCTCCGACTCCGCTTTTAACAGTTCGTAAATTGGTGCATTACTTCCACTTGGGTCAATTTGTGTGTTCTCAGATATATACTCAGTTTCACTTTTTTCTGTTTTGTTATTTATCGAATATACATACTCAACCGCAATTGCACATGGAACGCCCAAGTATAATACCAAAAAGGCTATTGCTGTTCCCATTGTATTCTCCTTAATGTATTACATATCTTGATACTTGAGAACAGTGTGTAATCCGATTATTCTCAAGACTGCAAGGTGGTGGATTCACGCCATGAAAGACTTCGGCTGAATCAGCACATGCAAAGTATTTACCATCAAAGCTTTCTCCTCTGCAAATGTCCATCATTTCACACCGCAACCACGAAGGACTTTTCATCCCGAGATTAGAACATTGTCTTTCTTCAACTGCTTGTTGACTTGCATTATGCATTGTTTCATAATCATGAATCAATCTTGCTTCACAAGAGGAAGCATAGATATTATTTCTGCTACACTCAGGTCTCATAATGTTTGTATGCAAAATCCTCTTTTCATCCGTACAGGCAAAACACGTGATTGCTTCCTTAGGTCCACAGCGGATCCATTCAGGCGCTACAAATCCAGCCTTCTGACAGGCCAGGGTCTCGATTATTAGAGCATTATTGTACCTATAGTATTGTTTGTCCACTCTTTCATCATATGTAACTGCTCCATAAATTATCGCACCAATGGGTACTGCAACGATTCCGAATAAGAGAAGAAATAATGCATAAAAGCACAATAAAGAAAGCAATTCTTTAAGCCTCTTCAATTTCGGCATTACCCAATTATTAAACTTCAAGACCTTAGACTTTCTCCAATCCCGAATTCGCACTCGGCAACTTTTGATCCAACCAAGCACAGCGACCATCAAATTTTTTAGCTTTTTCATTGTATCCTCCTTGCCGTGAAATTATATAACCTTATCGATGCATTTTTACTTTTTGCCACTGCAAGTTATAAGGTGACATGTCGCAAACGGCGCGAATATCTTCTGGCAGTTCATCAAGAAATTCTTTGCCAAACTGAACGTGAGTCACGGAAGATTCATACATTGACCAAACAAGAATCAAACACTTATCAACTTGATCTTCAGCGCTCTTGGTCATAAAACTGACAAGAGAACGATGATTCAAAGCATAAAACCTTCTTAATTTACCAAAGAGTTTCTTTTTGTCTGTAACATCTAGCACGAGTTTTGCCTTCTGGGTAGCACCTTCGTGGGGTTTTGCAAAGCTAACTATTTCGTATTGCCTTTTCGCACAGATCATCACCCCTTCTTCAAGAAATGCAAACCTCCAAAAGTCTCCTTGCCAATACTCTTGAATAGCACCTTGTTCTACGCAGACAAGCACTTCTTCATTCGGGCCGATAGCACCTGCCGGAACATAACTAAAAATTGTTACGCACACACAAAAATAGATGATAGCAGATGAAATTGTGAAATTACTCTTATCTCTATATGTCATTGATGATGGCGTCAAAAAATTAATTAAACAAAATATTGCTGTAGTAATGGCCCATATCATTCTAAATAAACTCTCGGGTTTTAACATCAAGTAATAGAGAACATAGAAGTTCATGAGTACAAGAAAAATTGTAGTTAGATTAGAAGTGAATTTGTCTATAACTTTATTCATTGTATCCTCCCTGCCGTGAAGTCATATAAGAATCAATATGTACTTCATGACCATTTCAATTGTAACGAACCTATCAATGCCAACAAAGCAATGAATATAGGATTATACCGTAAACTAGGGATTTTGTCAATCCTATTCTCGACAACACTTTAAAATATTGACAATTTTTACGTAGTTTGATACAATAATACTGTCGACATAACTTCCACAACATATGAAACATTTACAAGCATTAAACGAGTTAGGCTTCTCTCCAAAAGAGATAATTATCTACCTAGCATTATTAGAATTAGAAACAGCTACCGCTTCTGACCTATCAAAAAAAACCGAAATCAACCGTACCAGTTGCTATGATCTTTTGGCCGGCCTAATTAAAAAAGGAGTAATCAGCAAAATCTCCAAAAAACAAAAAACATATTTTCATGTTAATGACCCACGTAAGTTACTTAGCTACCTAGATAGAGAAGAGCAAGAAGCCATTAACAAAATTAAACAAAAGAAAAACAAATTAAACGAAGCAATGCCCGAGCTAATGTCCGTCTTTAACCCCAGCCCAACGAAACCAAAAGTAGAATTCTATGAAGGAGCGAAAGGAATGCGCGAAGCATACGAAGATACGCTAAACGCAAAAGAGGTTTACTATGCCTACGCCAACATTGAAACCATGCATCAAGGACTACCAGGATTTTTTCCCGACTACTATGACCGCCGAGTCAAAGCCGGAATTGTTGGAAAGGGAATTTTCCCAAAAAACGAAGCGACACTTAAACAATTAGAAAACAACAAAGAGGAACTCCGTGAATCAATCGTTCTCGGCGACGAAACAAAAACTTTCTCTCCCGAAGTGATTATTTACAACAACAAAATGCTCCTCTCCTCCTGGAAAGAAAAAATTTCCGTTGTTATCGAATCAAAGGAACTAGCCGACCTGCAAAAATTAATCTTCGAACAACTCTGGGAAAAACTTCAACATGACTCAAAGAACATAGTTTCCTTACTGGGCGAAAATAAATAACAAACATATTTAAAAAAGAAAAAAACACCGCATTGCGGTGTTTTGAAATAAACCAGATTAGGAATTCTTGAATCAGCAAGAGATTCTTTTTTAAAGCTAGCGTGTTAAACTGCTCAGTCTCTGGATCGATAGACTTATTAATGCACAATTCCAGTATAAGTCTTTTCGAATTTCCTTTCTTGACAGTTCCTCAACAACCCTGGAGACAAAAAATGGATCCAAAAACAAAGGCGATACTTCAGCTATATCTAAAGCAGATCAAGAGTGATGCGAAAAAAATGACAATAAGTACTGTTACTATTGCTACTATTTTCGGAGTTGTCTTATATACTTTCCCTATCAATTTCTGGGGGAACGCTCTCATTGTAGGATTATTTATTGGGATTGACTTAGCTCTTTGGGCCAAATACTATCTCACGAAATACAGAATTGACAAGGGATGGTTTGCAACTAACGCTGGAGAAGTTAGGGAGATTCTGGCATTTATGGATAAACTCTTAGCGAAACAATGTAAGAAAGTAACAAAGATCTAAAATCCTTCGCAATGCGAAGGATTTTTTCTTACAAATAATGATATTACTAATTGACAAAAACCACTCCATATACTAATATAAACTATTCTCCCGCATTAGTAGTACCTGACTACCGGCAGGCAGGTTAGTAATAATTAGCAGTATTTGTAGATTCGCAGTCCATTAACAACGTAGAGGCAACGAATGACTGACAAAACAACAACTGAAGATATTCTAAAATCTCTCAAGCGAAAAAAATTTATCGACAAGTGGAGCTTTGTATTTATTTTAGGTGGGCTATTTTCCTTGCTTATAATTTTCAAAGTCACAGAATATTATGCAGAGAGCTTCGGAATAAATCAGCTATATCTCTCATCTGGATATATTTTCGCGTCAGTTGTCTGTTTGATCATAGTATTGATCTATCTAAAAAACAATTCATCTCGCTTCGAAATTTGTGAGTTGAAATATTCAGATACAGATGATCAAGAGTCTAAGGGCTATCCTCGATATTGTTTGGTCGAATACACGAGTCAACATGGTGAAAAAAATCACGCGATTCTCGACAATGTAGATGATCTACTTTTACTTGGTGCCAAAGTTGAAGATATTATGCTACAAAGAACGGCTATCAGGTCTCTTGATCTAGAAATCAATAAACTTCCCGCTCGCGCCACAATTCAGTTCAATTATAATATTACTGTCTCTGGCATTCAAAGAATCCTGCACTTAGATAAATTCACGTATCCGATGGGCGAGTTTGAAGAAATGATCTATGATGAACTGTTCAAGAGGCTATTTCCTGATGTAAAAGTTGGCACTCTTGCAGAAGCTGTTGATCAGATAGAAAGCGGTCTCCGTCAAAACGAAAGTTCGTTGATTAATTCTGATCTAGAATTGAAATCACTAGAAGTGAAAACTGTTATTTTCATATAAACACAGACTTTGGAGATTGCAGATGCTAAATGATGATACACTAGAAAAAACAATGAAGGATATCCGATTAAGAAACGCGCTTAGCAGGCATTTCTTTAGTTACTTTTCAATAGCAATGTTCTTTGTACTTTTCATTAGTTATTTTTCTCAATTGATTGCCGTGACATATGATTTTCCATTGCTCATAAAAATATTGATTCTGATTTGTGATTTATTTTTGTTTTATTTGGGTTTTGATTACGTTTTTGGCTTAGCAAAGAGTAAATATATTTATGCCTTTGACTACCAAAATATGGACCAAAGTTTCCAACACAATTTCCCCCGGTATTGCATGCTAGAGCAGTCTGGAGCAGATTTCGCAGTCGTTCATTACTGGGATAGTTTACCGAAATCATTTATTCAATTTGCATATGCAAAAAAAGTAAACTTGCAAGGTAATTGTTCAATTGCAATTCCATTGAAAATCAGAGACCTTGCAGTCGTTGCCAATATTAGGTTCAAGCATCAGCTCACTCACGATGGCTTCAGGGCATTGCTTGATGGTGGCAGTTCGGATTATTCATGGTTGGATCTTGAAGATACTCTAAAGCAAAAATTAGATGGATTAATTTTAGAACGTCAATTCGAAACTTTTGACGATGCATATGATAAAATTAGAGAGCTCGTTAGTCAGAATGAGTCATTGTTCACAACCGAGGACACCGATTTACTGTCTTACAAAGTCAACTCAATTAATCTTGGTTAAAACACAAAAGAAGGTCAACGACCTTCTTTTTTTGTTGACAATTTATTGTTTTTAATGTAAAAAGTTTATGGGATCTGTCTTTGATAGCTATACTGTCAATCTGTCTATTTGTAGCTATTCGCCTGCCTTGCCGAAGTTTCAACGTAGGCAGGTAATTAGTGGTCCCTTAACAACTTAGAGGTTCAAAAATGCTAGATGATCTAACTCGCGACAAAATTTTAAGTTCAATTAAATTTAGGAAATTTTTCAGATCCTTGCTTTATAATTTAATTGAATTTTCTATATTTGGAATTGCTGTAGCAATGATGGCGTATTTGACCGCGGTATCAATGAATAATGCTTTTTTTTCTGTCTTTGCAGTTTCGGTCAGTATTTATATTCTGTGGGGGGTGATTAAGTATCTCCTGCAAAGGTTAGGCAGAGGATATGAAGTCCTTACTTTTGTATTGGGAAAGACTGACTACAAAGTAACAGTTCTAATTAACTGTCTCTCAATTCCTGAAAAAGTGGTTTGTATTCTGCCAGATGAATCTGCTGGTAAATATGAATATCTGATGGGATATAGAACTCTTAATCAAGTTATCAATATTTTCCACACTATTCGCGCTAAACACAACGGTCAGCCAATGGACCTCCATACTAGGTTTACTTTTTCAATGAATCCAGAAGGAATGAAACAACTCTTTGAATCTGGACGTTTAGATTTTGATTGCAAGCGCTATGAAAAAGAAGTGATAGAGAAAGCCATGGCAAGCGTTAGCTGTCTTGAAAATGAATACGAAAGTTACGTGGAAGTGAAAACAGAACTTGCGTCCGCCATTAATGAAAAGAAGGATAGTTTTAATAGCGACGGAATTGAATTAATAGGTTTTGATGTAGAGTCAATTATTATTGTAGATTAATCTATGCAAAGAAGGTCAACGACCTTCTTTTTTTGTTGCTTGAAGCAAAAAGAACCCTACAATAATCGCCGTCAAAATAATTCCAAAATAAAAACTATAAAAGTAATGATCAAACATACTAATAGCTAGAATCATAACCAAAGCCACCGTCCAATGCTGGTTATCTTTGAAATTTAGTATTTTCTTTTTTACTGAATATACGAGCAATCCAATTAAACCAATAAAAATTAGAAAGTAAGACAATCCCATCTCCACAAACGGCAACAAGATCGCATTATGCAACGGCTGATAAAAATAATGAGGTTTGTCTGGATAAATCTCATGAAGTCCAAGAGTATAATTACCCGGCCCAGTTCCCATTAACCAATTATTTTGAAAAACATCAATAGCATCACTATACCCCGCAATTCTTTCAGTATTTGATTGAATGTCTAGACGATTAACCGCTGTAAAACGCTTGCTAATCATTTCCGGCTTAACAACCGAAAACAATATCATTATTAAAATGAATATTATCAAATAATTATTCAGAACCTTCAACGTTTTTTTGTCTTTCTTCCTATTAAACAAATAGAACACAATTAATCCAAGAAGCAAAGCCAGCAGAGCACTTCTAGAAGCCGTCATAAACAAAGCCAGCGTCATTGTAATAAAAGATCCAGCCAAAAACAACTTATGCTTCAAAAGCTTTTCCTCAAAACTTAGAGCAATTACTAGAATCAAACAGATAACCAGAAAACCCGCCAAAATATTTGGATGGGGAAGAGACCCAAAACTTCGCAGGACTCTCTCACCATTACTTTCAATTATCGGAACTCCCGAAATTGCTGGATCTTGAAAAGCAATACCAAGAAAACTGGAAGCATAAACTTTCTGAACCACGAATTGATAGATAGCCATTATAGACTGGATAAATCCCGCAAACACAAAGCTATAAGCAGACACAAACTGACTCGGCTTAGTCAAAAGTATTAAGAATATCAAAGCAACCGACAAAATGATCTGAGAAAATTTATAAAAAGCAATTTCCTGATCAATCGCAAAGTAAACACTTGTCAAAATCAGAACCAAGAAAACAATCAAACAAAAAAGGGGAACGGACGAACCTTTCTGTTCTCCGGACTTGATCCGGAGTCTCTTTTTCATAAGCAACAACGAGCTGTAAGCAATCCCAAGAACTAGTATTAGAGCCAATAACAATTCCGTTCCATAAATACTTAGCGTCCCATATTCAAAGTCACCACCGTTTAATTCACCTTGCTTAAAAATCAACCTAGTCTGCCACGGTAGAAAAAATATCAGAAAGTAAATAGAAATATTAATAATTTTACGTAAACCTTGCATAATGTTAAGTTTAATGTTAATGTGTGATATCGTCTATATCATAGCAAGTTCTTCACAATTCACCAAAAGAGGTTTTCCATGATTACAGTACTTCTGTATACAGGGATTATAGTTGCTGTAATACTAGCTGTGTTTGTAATTGTATTTTTCACAATGTACTGTTACCAACTTCAGAAGATTGATTTAAACCCTTTGGGCTTCACTGGATATGCAATCGTTGACCGTTGGTATTGGAGAGTCAAGATTAAGGCTCCAAACGATAAATATCTATTTAGCGCCGGGTCAGAAAAATTCAATTTTGATTTCAATGGGTATAAATTTATTTGCAATTTAAAAAAGAAAGAAAATCCAATCAAAGTTGAACCGCTTATGGAAACAAAATAAAAAACAGGAGTTTCAAATGGATCAAGTTATCAGCATATTTATTCTGCTCATTGGAGCCTGCGTTTTTTCTCTACTCGTTTTCTTGTTTATCACTAAGGTTGCAAAAAAGAGAGGGTGGCGCTTCAAGGGTTATCTAGTAACTTCCCTTGTTGTTGTGGCATCCTTAGTTGGAGCTTCCTTCTTCGTCGATTATTCTTTGCGAGTTGGGTCACACAATGTCATCCCCCAATACGAGGATACCTTCGTCGTCATCGATGCCGACAACAAAGAAGTCTCTTTCGGCGAAACCAAAATGAAATTCAACGGACGAACTCTTCCAATCGTAGAAGTCAAAATGGGCGGCGAGCGACTGCAACTCGACATGCAGTTCCTCACCCCCAACTAACCCCAAACCACGACAACGTCGTGGTTTTTTTATTATTCCCCCTTTAGCAAAGGGGGAACCGAAGGTAGGGGGATTTGAATTCACAGCCATCACCCTAGTATAAACATGATAAATAAAAGGGGGATTTGCTTTGCAGAGTATTCGCAATAATTAGCAGTATTAGCAGATCTGTAGCTAGTCATTGACAAAACAAATAATTTATGATAATATTACATGTTCCTACGACTCAACAAATTACCTGCATTTAACAGAAGGAGAAGAAAATGAGCAAAGAAAAAGTCCAAGGAATTCTATTCACCGATTTAGATGGTACCTTTAAAAGAAATTCACTCTTCATCAATATCCTAGCCGGTCTTGTTGAGCAGGGATTGCTTCCTAAACTGGTCATGACAGAAGTAGAAAGAGCTAAACGAGACTGGCAAAGTCTACAAGGCACTTTCGAAGAATACGACAGGCTTGCAATCGACTTCTATGAAGAAAATATCGTTGGAATTCCCTATCGTTATTACAAGACAGTTGTAAGGCGAGTAGTCGAGGCGCAACAATTCAACGTTTATCGGTTCATGAAGAAAATGATTCAGTACAAGCAACTTCAAGGCTGGAAGACTTATCTAGTCAGCGCATCACCTCAACCAGCTGTCGAACATTTCGCGGAACTTTGGGGTATGACCGGTGGATTTGGAACTCCCCAATCTGTTGATGACAAAACTGGGAGGATTTCCGGGATCGGTGAAGTTGTTAATGCCGATGCAAAAAAGATTATTGTAGAAAGAGTACTTCATGATTTAGATGAGCAAAGAATTGTCGTACCAGAAGCAAATATCTGGGCTTGTGGTGACACAAAGGGCGACATTGCTATGCTCGAAAGTGTTACCAATCCAATCTGTGTGAATCCTGATGACACGTTGTCAACCGAGGCAGAACATCGAGGTTGGAGAACAGTCAGTGAAAGAAAAGATGTTATTACCGAAACAAAAAATGGCAACTACATGAAATATGCCATTGATGTCAGCGGAAAAATCAAAGTGATCACAATGAAAACAACATTTAAATCAGTTCTAGACTAAACTCAAATAATCTTGTCAACGACAAGATTATTTTTATTCTTATAATTGTATATGTATATATATATCTGCCTGCCTTGCCGAAGTTTTTAACGTAGGCAGTTAATCTGTATTATTAGAAGATTAGTAGCCAGTTATTGACAGAATTCATTTATTTGTATATACTAAACAGTTCTTTTTATCAACAAAATAGAGGAAACACATGATTTCATTGTGGTTTTTGACACTTCTTGTTTTTCTTTTGGTAGCTTCACTACTTATCATTTTCACTTTTCGATACGGATGGGAATGTAGTTTCCTTGTAGCAATTGTTTCTTTTGCAATCTTTATCAGAATAATGATATGGGGCGGTAATCTCGATCACCAAGAGCGAATCGCCAACCCACAGCAATATCCTTCATATCCAGTCTTTGCAGATCTTCTCGATGCTGGAGGAATGGAAGATGCTGAGTATACTCCCGATCTTGAAATTATCGAACCTCCGGCTGTAGTCTTAGATGATATTAGAAGCCCAGTTCAGGTTCTTGATGTTACTTCATTTCCATAAAGTATCTTGACATTTAGTTTAGATAAATGTAATCTCTATGTATTGTCCTCTTTAACCGTCTACAATTTTTCGTAGACAAAATCCAGTCTGGAGGCACCATGAATCGTCTTTTTCTCGCATTGGCATTTGTTCTAACAGTCAGTATCGCTCCATCGACCAGTCAGGCTATTATGCTTGATGGAAGTCTTGATTACTATTCAGTTCCGGATAATTTTCATATGAACGCCACTGTACATTGTTGGGATAATAACTTCCTGACAAATTTCGAGCTTCATAAAGCTAGCTACCTTGTACGATCATCAGATGATCAGTCTGAGTATATTCTTTATGTCTTGTATTATACACATGGAATGTCTGGTCAAAATGATTGGATTGCTTTCCACTTCAACGTGAATGACCTTTATCCCCATACCAATAGCTACAGACTTCAGTTCGCCGAAAGCATAGATCTCGACTACTGGCCCGGAGACTTCTAACTCAATCTTTACCTCAAAATCCCCCGCAACGCGGAGGATTTTTTATATCTTTCCCTTTATAACTACGTCTCGCAGAGCCATGCATCCTTCTCCCTTAGAAAAAGGGAGAAATGAAGAGGGATTTAAACAAAGTCTCGCAGAGATATGCTTAAGTTGCTTTTTACTGATTACTAGTTACTTATTACTTTTTATTACATTAAAAAAATCACTAACCTGAAAAGTCCCAACATTCTTCTTACAACTTTCCTCCCATTTTTCCAAAACTTCTAACCTCACATCCTTCAAATGCATTTTTAAAACATTGTCTTCTAATATTACGTTACTATTATCTTCTTTTTCTAATGCTTTCAACTGCTTCGGCAGAACTCTCATCTGCAACTTCCTCAAAATCCTCTCCTGCCAAAAAACTTTCCATTGTCCAACCCTCTGAAACACAGATTTATTTCTAATAGATCTTTTATCATTAGTTTCTTGCACCATCCAATTCGGAATTAACTCCTTCACCCATGTATTTTCCTCATAAAACTTCAAATACAATTCATCCGGATCGAAAACTGGCACAAACTGACTAATCCACATCGCAAAATGTATGTCATTCTCATACGCATACTTTTTCAAATGCAAATTATCTTCTGCTAAGAAAAAACTCAAACAAATCTTATTTTTTTGATTGTTTTTCTTCGGTCTTCTGTTTAATAGCTTCATCAACAACGCAGAGTAAAAACGCGCCGTCCAAATTTTATTTTTTTTCGTTATAACAACAAAATCAATATCCCCATGCTCTTTCGAATTTGAATATGCCAGTTTATTAACTACAAAAATTGCTTTTACATAGGGCATTCTTCTAATTAAATTAGCATTTCGAAGCGCGATTCTAAACTTCCTGTCAGCCAACAAATATTTCTCCTTTCGCAATTGAACAAACTTCTCCTTGCCAGGCAAAAAATAAAAACCCTCATCCGATTGGGCGAGAGTTTTTAAATTATGTAATCCGTTTAATATTGCTTGATATGATAGTTTCCTTCCAATAATATTTGCATGAAGTTCTTTAACCGTTAGTGGAAATTCAAAAAGATCAAAATAACAAATAGTTCGTAATATAGATCTTTCGATTTCAGTCAGTAGTGCCATATTAATCTTGAGTTTTCTCAATAGCCGGGCTAACAATTTTTGGGTTTAACTTGCTCTCAGCCTCTATCGTTACATCTTCTGAGCTGATATTATCTTCCACAACAACTTTCTTTTCTGTAATAGAAATTACCTGTTCAGGAGAGACAATCAAGTCCGTGGTAAAAAGACCTTCAGTAATAAGATACTTAACGATACCATTAGTATCTATGTCTATTTCCACGTCATGGATTTTACCAATCTTCATCCCACTTTTAGTCTCCACCTGCAAAGATTTTAATTTTTTGTAATTAATAATCATTTTAGTTTAATTTAGGTTGATCTTTACTTTCTTCAATCACTTCAGCCACAGTATCTACAACCCCTTCTGGGTTTGTTTTCACTGTTGAATTTTTGAATAATATCTTTTGTTGCAAGATAGTTAACACAGTGGTTAGCAACCAATAAAGAGTTAAGCCAGCTGGAAGAGTAGAACCAATAACAATTGTAATTAGTGGCATGAAATACATCATAGACTTGTTCATTTCAGCCAGCATGTTCTCATCTTTCGCTCCCTTCTTCGCCGCAGTCGGTGCTTTCTTCGCCATTAACATTTTAGTCTGAACATACTGTCCAATACCAGCCAAAACTGCAAGCCCAATACTCGGAACAGCTAGATCAATCATTCCCAAGAAGAATGGATCAATTGACGCTGGCACTTGAACAAAGTTATATAGAATATCAAAATGTTCGCCTTTTAATCCTGTTCGAAATACTTGGTAAACAGCAATTAAAAATGGAAATTGAATCAGTAGTGGAAAACAAGAAGAAAGGGGATTCACTTTATTATCTTTGTATAGCTTCATTGTCTCCTGCGCCAATTTTTCTTTCTGATCTTTATACTTCTTCTTAATCTCAGCCATTTTCGGCTGTAAGTCTTGTAACGCTTTCTGTGATTTTAATGACTGCCATGAAAGAGGCAATAGAATTAGTTTAATAATAATAGTTAAACCAATAATCGCTAGTCCCATGTCATTACCAGGAACGTGGTTATAAAGAAATATTAACAAGTTATATAATGGTTCATAAAGAACTGTGTGATATAGCCAAATCATATTTATACAAACTATCTAAAAGATAAAAGCCCACATTTTTGTTGAACTTTTATTCAAACAGTCAATTTTTATTTTTTATCTTCTTCTTTATTGCCTCCGTGAACATTTTTGTAGTATTTGTATTAATTCGTAATTTCGTAACTTATTTTTTATCTTCTTCTTTTTCTTCTACAACCTCATCCTCTATTTCTTTCTCCTTTTTCTCTTCAGTGATAATATCAGTATCATCAGCCTGCCCACCGGAGTCTTGACGTAGGCGGGTAGTATCTGTAATCTGTATCTTTTTATCTTTTTTAACAGCCTTCTTTTTCTTCGGTTTCTCTTCTTTTTCTTCCGCAACTTCTTCTGAAGCCTCATCCTTTACTTTCTTAACAGCCTTCTTTTTTTTCGGTTTCGCCTCTTTCTCTTCTGCTACATCGTCCTTCACCTTTTTGACAGCTTTCTTCTTCTTCGGCTTCTCTTCCTTTTCGTCCGCATCATTCTTAATTCCTAATTCTTTATTCTCTTTAGTCTCTTTTTCTCCTGTGTCCTCTGTTTTTTCTTCATCACCATCAGTGATTTCCTTAACAGAGTCTTGTTCCTTAATGTTAATCTTCCAATCAGTTAATTTCACAGCTAACCTAACGTTTTGCCCTTCACGACCAATTGTCAATGAAAGTTGATCCGCTGGCACAGTTACTAATGCAGTTTTTTCCTTTTCATTCAGTTCAACAGACTGTATTTTTGCAGGAGCAAGCGCATGTGAAATATATTTCGTAGGATCTTCATCATATTGAATAATGTCAATCTTTTCTCCATTAAGTTCGTTGATAATAATTTGAATTCTAGCCCCTCTTTGTCCAATACATGAACCAATTGGATCAATATTTTCATCAGCTGTATAAACAGCTACTTTTGAACGAGAGCCAGCTTCACGAGCAATGTTTTTTATTTCAATAACACCTGCAGCAATTTCTGGAATCTCTGTTTCAAAAAGTCTTTGAACAAATAGTGGGTGAGCCCGAGAAACAACAATTTCTGGTCCACGCATACTCATCTCAACTTTTAACAAAACAACTTTTATTCTATCTCCAAGGTTAAATCGTTCATTTCTAATTTGTTCATTTAGAGGCATGTTAGCTGAAACATTATCTAGATCAACCACCATGTTTCGGCCGTCTCTCTTCTGAACAATACCATGAAGAATTTCACCTTCACGATCTTTGTAATTTTCAAAAATAATATCTCTTTCTGCTTCACGAAGTTTTTGAATAATTACTTGCTTTGCAGTTTGAGCAGCCATTCGTCCAAAATTACCAGGTACTTCCAGTGGAGTTCTAATGATATCTTCAACTTTATGTTCCTTGTCGATTTTCTTTGCATCTTTTAACTCAAGCTCAGTTTTTGGATTGAACTTTCTTGTCTCTTCTTCAAGTGCCAATTCCTCATCAGTCTTTAGAATTGCTTTCCCCTTTTCTTCCATTTCAGCTTTTCTTCCATCTCTCATTTCTTGTAGTTTATCAATGTTTGTAATTTCCTTCTTTGTTAAATTTTTAACAACAGTCTTCTCATCAAAAACTGTTAAATCACCAGCCACCACATCGTATTCAGCTACGACGTTTTGATCTTTGTCACCGAAATCTTTTCGGTAAGCAGCCGCTAGAGCAGCATTAATTGTTTCATACACTGAATCTTCCGATATGCCCTTTTCAGCGCAAATTTGTTTAATAATTGCTTTTAATTCACTCATACGTTATCGTCCTCCGTAACTCACACTCGTGCGCCTTTGGCGTAAGGTGTAAGTGTAGGCAGGAATATTTTGATTAATTTAATAAAAAAATTAAAAAGAAAACTAGTATATATCCTATACTAGCTAAAGATATAATAGCAAAATATTCCCAGATTGTCAAATTGTTTCCCTTATTG
>Ga0307989_1001105_pt1 | contig 15237 bp, 12 predicted proteins | sample EllFjometagen185_FD_203164 | JGI IMG/M metagenome (GOLD analysis project Ga0307989, IMG submission 203164) | Marine microbial communities from Ellis Fjord, Antarctic Ocean - #185 | ecosystem: Environmental > Aquatic > Marine > Unclassified | place: Southern Ocean | collected 2014-10-08
GCCACCCAAAACGAACCGGTAAGTTGATACGCTATTTTCGCTGCAAAAAAAAGCAGCAATAAAAAAAACAGGGCTCCCAAATAGTGCCGGGATAAATATTCATCCTCGACATTAAACAGCCGATTTACCAACGCCGAAAAATTATCAACTGATTGACCGTAATATTTTAAATTGCTTACCGGCGTGTTTAAACACGAAGTATCTTCGCCTTGTGTAAAATACCAGTTCACTACTTTTTTTGCATGAGGGTAATGCAACTGCTCATCTACATTAACTGCTGCTTTAGGAGCCAAAAACACCAAAACAACAGCTGCCAAAAACAGTGTTATTATAAAAACATTTCGTTCAGAAAATATATCGATTTTCCTATTCATATATATCTTTAACAAAATATACCGGTCGGTTCTGAACTTCTTTAAATATTCGATAAACATATTCCCCTATTAATCCTAGGAAAGTTAATTGTACCGAACCAAAAAAGCTTACAGCAAGAAACATGGATGACCAACCAATTGGAGCAAATCCAAGAGATTTTGAGATTAATGTATAGATTATGGCTCCGAGAAAAATAAGTACCCCAAACAATCCGAGATACAAACAGGCTTTAATCGGCCATTTCGAAAAAGAATAAATAGCATCTGCCGCAAGAGAAAATAGCTTTTTACGACTCATTTTAGCATCACCTTTTAATCTTTTCGGGCGGTCATATTTTATAAATTTATGTTCGAAGCCAATAAAATTTCTTATACCAGGCAAATAGCGATTTCGCTCCGAGAATCTTAAAATGGCTTGGTGTGCTTTTTTATTAAGAATGCAAAAATTACCAGCTTTTGCAACCTGTTGCCCTTCTGTAATACTGCTAAAAATTCTGTGAAAAATATTTGTATAAATTCGTCTGCCCAATTTTTCATTTCTTTCTTCTCTGACAGCAGTTATTATATCAGATTCTGATTCCTTAATTTTATTGAAAAGTAGAGGAATTAATTCCGGAGGATCTTGAAAATCGCCGTCCATCATTATCACAAAATCGCCTGTTGCAAACTCTAAGCCAGCTGTTAAAGCAGGTTGCAAACCAAAATTACGCGAAAGTGACACAACTTTCAACTCCGCATTTATTTTTCTAAACTCTAACAAAAGCTGAAGTGTTGCGTCCGTGCTTCCATCATCAACACAAACAATTTCAAAATTTTCACCCGTCTTTTTAAGATTAAAAAAAACTTCTTCAACCAGTTTGGAAACTAAGTTACTTTCGTTTAAAAGTGGTATAACAACTGAAATCATTTATCTATTTTTTAAGCTTTATGCTGCGTGCCGGGGATCGGAACAGGGAATTCCATATTCACTGATCCCATTTCATACTTATCCGGACCTAATTTTTCGGTCGAGTTGAGCATATCTTCCCATGTAACTTTCTGCCCGGTATATGCTGCGGTTCTTGCCATTATTGCGGTTAACGTTGAAATAGCAGTTCGTTCGGCTTCAACAACCGGAGAATTTGTTCTTATAGAAGTTACCAAATGAATGTGCTCTTGCACGTAAGGCGACACTTTAACAACTTCTGTTGACCTTCCATCTTTATTTTTTGGATAGTCATATCTCCATTTTACCGAACCATCAGGATTATAAATAGTATTTTTACAATTTGTATAACCTTCCGTTCCAATAATTCTTTCGCCTAATGTATTGGCGCAATCATCTATTTGCCTTGACATACTATGAGAAAAAACACCATCCCCAAATTCAAAGTCGATACTAAAAAAATCATATTGGTCACCCGTTAATCTTCGCTGTCTGCCTCCAAAACCGATGGCTTCTTGTGGATGTTTCCCAACAAACCAATTTATAATATCAATGTTATGAACGTGTGTATCTAATATATGGTCGCCGCATAACCAATTGAAATTATTCCAATTTCTAAGCATGTATTCCATGTCGCTCCAGCCCTCTTCTCTTGTACGAAACCAAACATGCGTTTGCAACCACCAAGCTTTTGCAGCTTTAATATCGCCGATGGCACCAGATGCCACCTGTTTATAGGTTTCTAAATAATCTCGTTGATGACGGCGTTGAGTTCCGGTTATTACCGTTAAACCAATATTTTCGGCTTTTTTCGAAGTTGCAATAATTTGTCGCGCACCAACCGGATCAACACAAACTGGTTTTTCAAGAAAAACATGTTTTTTTGCTTGAACGCAAGCATCGAAATGTTCCGGTCTAAAATGTGGTGGAGTAGCTAATATTACAATATCTAAATCTACTTCCAGCAAACTTTTGTACCCATCAAATCCCCAAAAACAATTTGCTTCAGGAACTTCAACCCTTTGTTTATTTAACTTTGTTCGGCAATCCCAAACTTTATCTTCAAATACATCTGCCAAAGCAACCAATTCCAGGTCATTACCTGCCGCCAGAAAGTTCAAAGCTGCACCGGTTCCCCGATTACCACAACCAACTAATCCTGCACGAAGTTTCTTCCCATCCGGCGCTTTATCTAACAATGGTGGAAATGCATACTCTACTATTTTAGATTTTGAATTACAGGAACTTATAACACCCATTCCCACAACACCAGCTGCTCCAATTAAAGCCGTTTTTTCCAGAAAACTCCTTCGTGAAAATTGATTTTTTTCCATTGTATTATTTTTTATCTTTTTCAGAATTAATTTGTTTTGGATTGTATTCGCAAACAACCCTAAATCCTACATTTTTGCAATCAGAGTACCACCAAATACTTTTAGGAATTTGAGGATCTGTAACCAGCCATTCTTTTGTTTTAGTAAAATCTCGCCGGCCTACTCGTAAATCTTTCGCCGAATTGTTATACGACCCACCACGAATTACATGTTCCAAACCATTTCGGGGACCTCGTGGATTTGAAACAACTCCCTTTGGATATTTTGCATATACACTGGGGTCGTAATAATCTAAACAGAATTCGGCAACATTACCAAGCATATTTTTTAATCCAAACGGATTAGCCTGAACCCTTAAAGGAGGTTGCGTTTTAACCGGGCTATTTTCAAGATAAATGGCATACGAATTTATAACTGATGTATCGGCTCCAAACAATTTATTCCAGAATCCATCCGACTCAAAATCATTAGGTGAACCATCAAAGAAATAAGGTGAATTGGTTCCACCACGAGCTGCATATTCCCATTCAGCTTCAGTTGGTAATCGGTATTTTCTTCCTGTTACACTGGTCAACCATCTACAATAAGTCTCTGCTCCTAAATGAGTCATTGTAATTGCCGGGCGGGTTCCTTTCCCCCAACCTTGATCAGGTGCGCCCCATGGTGGAGTAGCTCCTGAAATCCCATCCGTTTCCTCATCAGTTTCAATCGCTTCCTTTCTACCTTGAGAAACAGTAGCCCTGAAAAATGCCAGATATTCATTCCAGGAAACCTCAATTTCCGCTATCCAAAAACTATCAACTACAACCTCTCTAACCGGGCCTTCATCTATTTGTCTATAAGGTTCACTTGTGGGTGTTCCCATATTAAATTGTCCTCCAGGTATTGCAAGCATGTTGAATGAAACTGAAGTACCCGGAAGTTTCTCGTCGAAATTAGAAAACTTAGTAATTTCAGTTAGCGATGTATATATTTCCTGCGGTCCTGTATTAGATTCCGCTTCCAAAGTTAACCCAATTTCGCCACGGTAATGTCCAACTCCTTGATGACATTGCAAGCAAGAAGTATTATCCGGATCTCGTAAATATTTAAGATGAGATTCGGCTCCAAGCGCGTTTAAAGTGGAGGGGAACATATTGGTATGACATTTTTTACAACCATCCTCATATACAAATCTCTTTGACGCTTCCCTTGACCTTTTTTCTGCCCAATCAATTTCTTCAGCATCTAATGTTAAGTACGCATATAAATCATACATGCCATGGTACGCTTTTCGAGTTACAAATCGCAATTGCTGATCCTCAGGAGGTAAATGACAGTCAACACAATTAACCGAAACGCCACTGGGAGTGTTGTGATGTATTGAAAGTTTCCACTCTGCCTCGGCATGTGGATGTACATGACAAGATGCACAAAATTCGTTGGTTGAAGTATAATGAATGGTTTTATTAAACAGAGCCAAAAAGAAAATTGCCGTTAAACCACCTGCAATAAAAAGTAAATAATGTTTTCGTTTAATAGTCTTATCAATCATTCAAAAAATAATTTTATACAATAATAAGAATCAAATATTAGCCCAACATTAATAAAACTCTTTTTTTGTATATAATTATTTATTAATATTGTATTAATTTATTTGTTATAAATCTGGCTTACATACGTTTAAAGAATTTTGTATAAAAATCATATGATTTTTATAAATAATATAACGCACAGTAAAATAATAATAAATTAAGGATTATTTTTTTACATAAAAAATTTCTATGAATCGAAATATCAAAAAATATTTAATTGTTCTTTTGACTATTTTACTTTCAGTTGCAGCAAATAACATTTCTGCAACCGAGTTTTCAGACCATACATTTCTAATTGTTAAAGGAAATAATACTAATGTAAATAATCAAGGATTTTGGCAATACCTTAAAACCAACAATCACGTTGGAATTGAAATTAAAATTTTGGAATCCAACAACCAATTTATTCTTTCGGATTCCCAACTTGAATTGGATGATTTTCTAAATCAAATTAATGAATTAGCTGAAATCGATGATTCAAAAATAATACCGGTTTTTTTCACTTTTCATGGAGATATAACCAAGCTCGATTCAATAATTAATGAATCAAAAATATCTTCTAAAATATTCTTTTTACCTCAAGGAGAAACCTGGCCTTCGCTTGAATATTTAATACAATCCAACAGAAGAATAATTCTTTTTGCTAGTGGAAGTTTTAAAAATGAAAGTCGAATTTTTCACAATTTAAACAAATATGTGTTCAGGATCTCCACCGAGGCTCATTCGGAAAATACAATTGGATATGAACTGAATTTAGATGTTCATAGAGAACTTTTTATGGTTGACAATTTTAATAACCTTCGTACTATTAAACCTGAAAATTTCAACATAAGTATTGCTCCTGATTATATTAATTACTTGCTTGCACATTGGACAAAATACGGGAAAAGGCCAAACTTCATTTTTACCGGCACAAAATATTCCGATTTTGATTTTATAATATCTCAACTCAATTCCTTCACTTGGATTAAAGGCACTATAAAAGTTTCAGGAAAAACGCTTGAAAAAGTCTATTGGAAAAATCATGATATTTCAGTGACCAGCGGTAAATTTAGTTTCCCATATCGGGGTGGAGAAGAACTGATGTTGTCGCCTTTTGCTCCTGGATATGATATGATTCCAAAACAAATTATCATTACTGGAGAAATGGAGGTGCCCGAAATTTATTCTGTTATTGCATCGCCACTTGAATTGGCCGATAAATTAACTGCCAGTTTCGATTTCGAAGATTTGATTATTAACTCCATTGACCCAAATGCAAATTTTAATGGAGAGAATTATACATTCAGTCAGGATATTGAACGGGGAGGCGTGATAAAATTAATTGAAAATGCCAGTGTTAACCTTGGAAATCCAGAACAATTTGGGCTAAGAAATAGCAGTTTTACCGTAAGTTGTTTTGTGAAATTTACTGAAATTTTGGAGTTTGGTGACAACGCAATTCTCGGAAATTTTGAACAGGAATACAGAAAAGGCTTGCACCTGGTTTTACGTTCGGGCCATCCCTATTTTGGACTGTGGAGAAACGACTATATCTCGGAAGAAAAACTTCAGCCCAACATCTGGTATCACATGGTTTGGCGTTACATTATTGAATCGGGGGAACAAGCTATTTTTTTGAACGGCAAAAATATTGGAAGTTCTCAGGGTCATCCTCCTTTTTCAGGAACGGGGAACATACAATTAGGCAGCGCCCTTTCGGAAGGAGCGAGTTTGCGTGGATATATAGATGATTTGTATTTTTGGAACAGACCCTTGGGAAACGATGAAATTAATAGGTTGACTTTAAATGAGGAAATAAAATCAATAAAGTCTGGAGAAAAGTCAGAATTTATCAAGGAATTAGGGGTAAAAATATTTTTAATCTTTTTGGCAATCTCTATTTTAAGTCTTCTATTTATTATTCTTTATAGAAGATTAAGAATCAAAAAAAAGGAGCTTGCTATTAACTTGCCTAAATTCGATTCCGCCAACCAAATTCAATTGTTTAACGAATTTCGTGCAATAAATAAAAACCATGTTGACATCACTAATTTATTCACTCCAAAAGTAAAAGAGCTATTTTTATTTGTATTAATATATACAGTAAAAAACAGAAATGGAGCGAGGATTTCCGATTTGAATAAGCAACTTTGGCCAGGAATTGAGACAAAAAAAATTGCAAATAACCGTTCTGTTACATTGAATAAACTTCGGAAAATACTGGTACAAATTGAAGGAATTGAAATTATAGCACAAAACCGAAATTTAGTTGCTAAAATGAATCACTCTTTTTTTTGCGATTATGTGGAGGTTTCTAATTTATGCCAAACTCCTGAAAATATTTCGAGACAACAATTGGAAACATATTTCGAATTGGTAAAAAAGGGTAGATTTTTAAAAGAAACTGTCTGGATTTGGTTAGACGACATTCGTGGATTTACTGGAAACCAGGTAATTGATAACCTTTTAAATTTAGCTTCAATTTATAAAAAGGAGAATAAATTAGAAAAAATAAATTCCATATCGAAACGAATATTGGACTACGATGATTTAAACGAGGAAGCAATATTTCTGCAAATTTGGGTATTGCAAAAAACCAAAAACAGCCACCTCGCAAAATTTAATTTCAAATCGTTCAGTTCAAAATATCAAGAAAACATGGGTGAAGCTTTTTCCATGAATTATGACCAGTTTATAAATTTCTATTCGAATAAACTTTAAAGTAGTTTATACTCGATCTAATTCTACCGAAAAATGACGCATTATTGGTGCCTCGCTTTTAATTTTAAATCCTGAATTAATTTTGTCTCTTCTGTCGAAAATATTTTTTAGTGCCACCGCAACAACATCCATATGATTGTTTGTGTATGTGCGACGTGGAATTGCCAAACGCATCATCTCCAATCGTGGATACCGGTTTTCTTTAGTTTCCGGGTCTCGATCTGCTAATAGTGTACCTACTTCAACTCCTCGTATTCCGGCTTCCAAATACAATTCAATTGCTAAAGTTTGAGCAATAAATTCTTCTTTGGGAACATGCTTTAAAAATCTTGTCGCATCAATAAAAACGGCATGTCCACCAATTGGTCTTTGAATTGGAATATTCCAGTTAATTAATTTATCTCCTAAATATTTCACCTGCTCAATTCGGTTATCAAGATAATGTCCATCGGTAATCTCGTTAAGTCCAACCGATAAAGCATTCATATCACGACCGGCCATTCCGCCGTACGTGTTAAATCCCTCAAACATGATATTGAAAACAGAGGCTTGTTTGTATAAATCATGGCTATTCATGGCTATAAATCCGCCAATGTTTACAATACCATCCTTTTTACTACTCATGGTCATTGCATCGGCATAGGAATACATTTCGGTTACAATTTCTCTAATTGTTTTGTTGCCATAACCTTTTTCACGATGCTGAATAAACCATGCATTTTCAGCAAACCGTGCGGAATCGAACACCACCTTTACTCCAAATTTCTTCGATAAATTGTAAACTTCGCGCATGTTTTTCATCGAAACGGGTTGCCCACCGGAAGTGTTGCACGTTAATGTAACTATCACCATTGCTATTTTCTCCCTTCGGTGCGAAGTATAAACTTTTTTAAGTTTTGCTATATCGAGGTTTCCTTTAAACGGATGTTCCGATTCTATATCAAATGCTTCGTCGATAGTGCAATCAATGGCACGGGCATTTCTAAATTCAATGTGTCCTTTTGTGGTGTCGAAATGACTATTGCCAGGAATAACATCACCTTCTTTGACCAATACCGAAAAAAGAACATTCTCGGCTGCCCTTCCTTGATGAGTTGGTAAAAAATATTCAAAATTAAAGATATCATTTATCGCTTTTTTAAGGTTATAAAACGACGATGATCCGGCATAACTTTCATCGCCGGTCATTAATGCAGCCCACTGTCGATCGCTCATTGCACCCGTCCCACTGTCGGTTAACAAATCGATGTAAACCTGTTCACTTTTCAAATTAAAAAGATTGTAATTAGCAGCTTTTATCCACTCTTCGCGTTGTTGGCGAGTGCTTCTGTAAATAGGCTCAACCATTTTTATTCTATATGATTCTGCAAAAGGTAATTCCATGTTAATTATTTTTTCAAACTATTGAGAGAAATTAAAATTGAGGTAAGATACTTTAAGAAACTGATTGTAAGAATTGTACTCGATTCAAATACAACTTTCAAATAAATTAGAATAATTGGTAAGCGTCGCGATTTTTAATATTTATAAAACTGCGATTGTGTAAATAGATAGCTAATAAAAATGAAATTGTTTTTATTATCATATTACAAACATACAAAGATTGGGTAAAACAAAAGCAAGAGTTTTATCAGTATTAAAATTTTGAAGTAAAAAAATATCGAATTTATTAATTACTCTAATCAGACAATTCGTTAACCGAAAGTTGCAGAAAATCCCGGGTATAATAATCTTCATCGACAATTTCACCGTTCCAAACTACAATGTCGAGATCCATGCAACGCGGACCAAATTTTGGGCTCGAACGGTCGCGCCCCAATTGGTCTTCAATTGCTTTTAATACAGCAACTAATGTTTTTTTATTCAAATCTGTTTCAACTTTTACCGCTCCATTCGTATAATCTGGCTGAATAAGAATCCCAATTGCTTTGGTTTTTAGAAAAGATGAAACCATTAAAACCTTAACTTTTGTTTTTAGAATTTTCAACATTCTGGGAATATTGGATTCTGCATTAATGTTTGAGCCAACTCCAATAATTACAGTATTTGAGCTCATTTTCGATTTGCCTCCATTTCTAATGAAACAGACTCTGCAAACCGAAGTGCATGAGGTTTATCTACTTCAACCCTCGCCCATTTTACTTTATCCGATTCCATAATTAGTTCCAAAATATTTTTTGTTAGTACTTCCAATAATTTAAAACGCCCTTCCTGCACATAAGAAATTATTTTCTTCGTAATTGTTTTATAGTCGAAAATATCTAAGGGTTCGTCTGCTTCCATTGCAGAATCCGGAATATCAGTCTCGATTTCAAGGTTAATAATTACATCTTGTTTATTCACCAATTCCTCAGGATTAAATCCAATGTAAGTTCTTATTAACAAATTTTTTACGCGTATTCGTGCCATAGCTTTTAATCGTTATTTCCAAGATTTTCACCGCCATCAGCGAAAAGTAGTTGCCCGGTTAAATGGTTATTTTCTAAAATATAGTTTATACTTTTTAAAATCGGATCAGTTCCTCCCGGCTTTTTCATCGGAATATTTTTCGCCAGTTCAGCAAGGTAATTTTTATCTTTGTCGGCTGGAGGCAAAGTAACACCCGGAGCAATTGCATTCACTCGAATTTTCGGGGCAAATTCTAAAGATGCCATTTTTGTTAATTCCCAAAGTGCTTTTTTCGAGAGAGAATATGCTGTAAAATTTGATTTATTTGTGGTGATTCTTGTATCAACAAAATTGATAATATTTCCTTGTTTACAGTAATTTGCAAAATCGCGCATCAAAAAAAAAGGAGCTTTCAAATTCACATCAAACTGAGCATTAAACAAATTATTCGATGTTTCTTTTAAATAACCCGGATTAAAAACAGAGGCACTATTTACAAGCAAATCAAATTCTCCAAATTCTGAAATAACTTTGGTTATCAGTCCGGTTACTTCATTAACATTGGAAAGATTTGCCCTAACAGCGCCAAATTTCTGAGTCCGAAATTTTACGCTCAAAGTCTCAACCAATTGTTTTGCAGGTTTTTCTGAGGAATTGAAATGGATAATTACATTCCATCCGCTTTCTGCCAAATACTCGGCAATTGCCTTGCCAATCCGTTTTGATGCACCTGTAATAAGAGCGGTATTATTCATTCTGAAAAGTTAGCCTTTTTTTATAAAAAACAGACACACTTCTCAAATGTTAATAAAAAAAGACCTGAAAATCAGGCCATATAAAATATTTCAGTAATGAGATTCTACCTGTTAAACGAGTTCAATTTGCTCAAATATTTTCCAATAATATCGAACTCAAGATTGATAACCGTTCCAATTTTAAAAGTGTGGAAATTGGTAACTTCTTGCGTAAAAGGAATTATCGCCACTTGGAAAGAATTATCTTTTGAATTTACAACGGTAAGACTAACACCGTTTACAGTTACCGAGCCTTTTTCAACAGTCATATATCCTTTTTTTGCTGCCTCTAAATCGAAATCGTATTCGAAAGTGTAGTACCAGCTACCGTCTGCTTCTTCAACTATTTTACAAGTAGCAGTTTGGTCAACGTGCCCTTGTACAATGTGGCCATCCAAGCGACCGTTCATCATCATACTTCGCTCAAGATTCACTTTTGAACCCACCTCAAGCAAACCCAGATTCGACTTTAAAAGTGTTTCTTTGATTGCGGTTACTTTGTAAAGTTTCTCATTTTTATCTACCCAAACCACAGTTAAACAAACACCGTTGTGCGACAAACTTTGGTCTATTTTTAATTCGTTGCCAAACGAGCAGGTTAATGTAAAATGTACATTCTCCAGATCTTTTTTAATGGCTACAACTGTTCCATATTCTTCTACTATTCCTGAAAACATATCCGTATTAAGTATTTTGAATGCTGAAGAATGATTAACGAATTTCGAATTTAAATCAACATTCTACATTCATATTATTTCAATTTCCAATCAACGCCATCTTTGGCATCTTTCAATTCAATTCCAATGGTATTTAATTCATTACGAATTTTGTCTGCTGTTCCCCAATCTTTTTGAGCCTTTGCCTCGTTTCTTAAATTAATAAGTAATTCCACTGTTTCGGATAATACTTTATTATCGACCGACTCTGCAACTTTTTCTTCTTTAAATCCAAGAATATCAAAAATCATCGAGTTATAAAATAATTTTAATGCAGCTAAATCCTTGTTTGATATTTTTTCAATTCCGGCTTTAATTGAATTAATCATTTTCACTCCATCGAAAAGATGAGCAATTGCAACCGGACTGTTAATATCGTCGTTTAATGCGGCAAAACATTTTTCTTTTAATAATGTCACATCAACTGTTGACTCATCAGATTCAGTCAATTCTTTTAATGTTTTTATTGCTGTCATCAAACGTTCTAATCCTTTTTCTGAGGCTTGTAAAGCTTCATTCGAAAAATCGATGGTACTTCGGTAGTGCGCCTGCAAAATAAAAAAGCGGATGGTCATTGGAGAATATGCCTGCTCAAGAATTTTATGATTTCCTGTAAATAATTCATCTAATGTTATAAAATTACCTAAGGAACGAGCCATTTTTTGCCCGTTAATTTTAATCATATTATTATGCATCCAATAACGAACAGCTTCTTTTCCCTGGCTTGCTGTCGATTGTGCAATTTCGCATTCGTGGTGTGGGAATGTTAAATCCATTCCACCGCCATGAATATCAAACTTGTCTCCAAGATATTTTGTACTCATTACGGAACATTCGAGATGCCATCCGGGAAATCCATCGCTCCATTTTGAAGGCCAGCGCATAATATGTTCGGGTGTAGCTTTTTTCCAAAGTGCAAAATCAAACGAATTCTTCTTTTCACTCTGTCCCTCTAAAACACGAGTATTTGTTTTTATATCCTCCAAATTTCTTCCCGAAAGTTTTCCATAATTATATTTCTGATTGTACTTCTCAACATCGAAATATATTGAACCGTTTGTTTCGTACGCAAAACCATTCTCCAAAATCGAATCAATCATTTGCTGTTGCTCAATAATATGACCTGAGGCACGCGGTTCAATACTTGGCTGAAGAACATTTAAATCTTCCATGTTCCGATGAAATGTATTCATATATTTCTGAACAACTTCCATGGGTTCCAACTGTTCTAAACGTGCCTTTTTTGCAATCTTATCTTCGCCTGCTTCTTCTGTTTCGTTTTCCAAATGGCCAACATCGGTAATGTTGCGCACATAGCGAACTTTATTTCCTAAAAAGGTTAAATATCGAAACAATAAATCGAACGTAATATTGGGTCGGGCATGACCCAAATGAGAATTACTGTAAACGGTAGGACCACAAACATACATCCCAACTTTACCTTCAAATAGAGGTTTAAAAACTTCCTTTTTACGAGTTAGAGTATTATAAATTACAAATGTATTTTTCATAGTTTTTAGCATGAAAAAGGATTACAAAGGTATATAAAATGAAAGATTTCGGATTAATGTTTCAACTATATTAAGAAACTATTCATCTGAATTATTTTCCGCCTCAACAGCAACTTCGTCTTCGTTTTCTTCCGGTTTATTAAAATATCTCCGATAAAAAATTAAAATTGAAAATATTCCAATAGTAATTGAAGAGTCGGCTATATTAAATACCGGACGGAAAAAGATAAAAGAATTACCTCCAATAACCGGAACCCAATTCGGATAGTTTCCACTTATTAATGGGAAATAAAACATATCTACAACCTTGCCATGTAGAAAAGTTGCGTAACCACCTCCTTCGGGGAAAATTGTTGAAATTTGTCCGTAACTGTGCTCAAAAATTAGCCCATAAAACAAACTGTCAATAATGTTTCCAATTGCTCCGGTAAATATTAAAGTAATACTTGCTATAAAACCAAAAGGAATGTCTTTTTGTTTGGCCAGTTTAAAAAGGTACCAACCAATTGCAAAAACGGCTAATATTCGAAACACACTCAAAAACACTTTCCCATATTCACCTGCAAACTCAAATCCAAAAGCCATTCCGTTATTTTCGACAAAATGAAGTATGAACCAGTCTTTAAAAACTACAATCTCATCGCCAAGAGACATTGATGTTTTAATCCAGATTTTCAGAACCTGATCGGCAATTAGAATTATAAAAATTATTAGGATAGATTTTACCGTTCGCGACATATAAATATCATTAAAATAAAAATGCTCCCGAAATTTTCAACAATTGAATATTCCGTAGAGCAATTTCAAATGTTTTTAGCTATTTACTTTTGATTCATTTTGGCATCCATACACAATGTAGCATGAGGCACCGCACGCAATCTTTCTTTCCCGATTAACTTTCCAGTATCCCGACAAATTCCATAGGTTTTATTTTCAATGCGAACCAAGGCAGCCTTCAAATGTTGTATAAACTTCGATTGCCGTTGCGCCAATTTACCTGCTTCCTCTTTCGAAAGAGTAGCCGCGCCTTCTTCTAATACCTTAAAAGTGGGTGAAGTATCTTGTGTATCATTTCCATCGCTTTGCGTAATTGAATTTCGATACATTTTATAATCTTCTTCAGCAGTTTTCAGCTTACCTAGAATTAATGTTTTAAACTCCATTAACTCCTCGTCCGAATATCTATTTTTTTCTCCCATGATTATAGAGTTTTTTTGTTTTTTTCTCTTTTTAAGAAAGCTCTAAATTAATAAAATTTTAATATGAAATTTAGACCAATAAATAATTCTTTAATTCAGCTTTTCGACTGAAATTTGTGCCATCACTTCTTTGTCAATTTCAACCTCAACGCCATTGTTATCGTTCAGATTTTCAACCAATTCCAACGAGTCCGCCAAAGTTTGCGCACAAATATAATCTTTATGAATTAAAACTGCTTCATTAAATTCCTCATGTTTTACAATCTTTAGATTTATACGATCGGTCACCTCAAAACTGCTCTCTTTGCGCAAATTTTGTATTTTATTTATGAATTCCCTTGCAATACCTTCTTGCTTTAATTCCGCTGTAACATTTATATCCAGAGCTACTGTTAATTGTCCTTCCGAAGCAACTGTCCATCCCGGAATATCTTCTGTTTGAATTTCAACATCTTCCAGCGTAAGTACAATCTTTTCATTGGCAATTACAATTTCGAAATTTCCCGATTTTTCGAATTTAGATATTGCCGATTGATCCAATTGATTAACTGCGCTGGCTATTTGCTTCATCAGTTTCCCAAACTTCGGGCCCAATGTTTTAAAATTAGGCTTTATTTTTTTGCTGATAATTCCCAATGTATCAGTTAAAAATTCAACTTCTTTTACGTTAACTTCAGCCAAAATGATACTTTTAACGGCTTCAAACTGTTCTTTTAATTTTGAATCGAGTACCGGCACAATTATTTTTGCCAAAGGTTGACGCACTTTTAATTTCTCTTTTCTACGAAGTGCCAAAACCATTGAAGAAGCTTTTTGTGCAATTGCCATTCTTTCTTCCAATTCTTTGTCAATCAGTTTTTCATCGAAAGTTGGAAAATCAATTAAATGAACACTTTGATCAACCTCTTTTCCGGTAACCTTATTTAAATCGGCATAAAGTAAATCGGCGTAAAATGGTGCAATTGGAGCCATTAGTTTGGCTACATTAACTAAACAGGAATATAAAGTTTGGTAGGCTGATATTTTATCAGTTGAATACTCACCTCCCCAATATCTTTTACGGCTTAAACGAACAAACCAGTTGCTCAAATTTTCTGACAGAAACTCAGAAATAGCACGCCCTGCACGGGTAGGTTCATAATTTTCGTAGCTTTCGCCAACTTCTTTAATTAATGAATTTAGAAGAGAAATTACCCAACGATCGATTTCAGAACGTTGCGCAATTGGAATCTCTTTTTCTGCATATTTAAATCCATCGACATTGGCATAAAGAGCAAAAAAGTTATAGGTATTATATAACGTTCCAAAAAATTTACGTTTTACTTCCTCGACCCCGGTTATATCGAATTTTAGATTATCCCAGGGTTGGGCATTGGTTATCATGTACCATCTCAGCGGATCGGAACCATATTTATCAATCGTTTCAAATGGATCGGCGGCATTTCCAAGTCTCTTCGACATTTTGTTGCCTGCTTTATCAAGAACCAATCCGTTGGAGATAATATTTTTAAAGGCAACTGATTCACCAATCATCGTTGCAATGGCATGTAAAGTAAAAAACCAGCCACGAGTTTGGTCAACACCTTCTGCAATAAAATCTGCTGGAAAAAGAGGTGAGTTCTGATTTGCTTTCAACAAATCAGCACTCTCGAAAGGAAAATGGTGTTGCGCAAAAGGCATTGCTCCTGAGTCGAACCAAACATCGATTAAATCAGGTTC
>Ga0307989_1001106_pt1 | contig 15229 bp, 13 predicted proteins | sample EllFjometagen185_FD_203164 | JGI IMG/M metagenome (GOLD analysis project Ga0307989, IMG submission 203164) | Marine microbial communities from Ellis Fjord, Antarctic Ocean - #185 | ecosystem: Environmental > Aquatic > Marine > Unclassified | place: Southern Ocean | collected 2014-10-08
GTTTCATATTGTGCCCGATTTAACGACCCTTGGAAAAATTATCGGTGGTGGAATGCCGGTCGGCGCTTATGGTGGTCGAATGGATATTATGAAACAAATTTCTCCATCTGGTTCTATCTATCAGGCAGGAACTTTATCCGGTAACCCCATGGCAATGACAGCTGGGATTGCCACCTTAGATGAAATTAATAAACCTGGGTTTTATGAAGATCTGGTTGGAAATACAACCTGGTTGGTAAATGAAATTAAGGATATATTAACAAAAGCCTCGGTACCGCACTCAATTAATCAGGTTGGTGCAATGTTCGGTTTCTTTTTTGTCGATGGGGATGTTAAGTCTTTTGAAGATGCAATTCAGTGCGATACTAGTCTATTTGCTCGCTTTTTTAAAGAGATGTTAATTAATGGTGTTTATACTGCTCCATCTGCATTTGAAGCATCATTTGTTTCCAGTGCCCATTCTGAATCAGATCTTGAAAAAACCCGAGACATGTTTAAAAAGAGTCTTGATAAAGCGTTAGCTTAAATATCTTCTTCAATAACATATTTGTCCTGGCATTCATTCATTAAATAAGTGATGAATGCTAGGTTTGCTGCATGACCACTTTTATGGGAATAAGTGTTTCCAATGATTCGTAAGTTATTCGCCAAATAAAAATCACCCACTTGATCTAATATTTTATGTAAATTGGGCTCGTTTAGCCAAGTCATAACTTCCATATTATCCACTTCACCGTTATTGTTTAATATGATAGCGCTTTCTTTGCTGCCACCTTTTATCAATCCCATGTCCAGCATTTTTTGAATATCTTTTTCCAGACAAAAGGTTTTCGCCTGAACAATCTGATCTTTATAATTGGTCTCATTCAAATGAAATGTGTATTCCTGAAGTCCAATTTGCTGATGCTCATATTCGATAGAAAAGGTAAAGATCGGTTGATTGGAGGGGGTAATATAAATGGCAATGTTATCTTTATTATAACTAATTATATCAGTAATTCGAATTACTTTTTTAGGTTGATCCAGGATTTTGACACCAGCCTGACTGAGTTTCTGATAAAAAAACAAACCGCTGCCATCCAATATGGGCACTTCTTCTTCCGTTATCTCTATTAGGAGGTTATCTAAACCGAGTCCATTGCACACAGACATCACGTGCTCAATGGTTGTAACCTTTATATCATTTTCAGTAATAGTAGTACAAAGAGCGGAGGATTCAGCATATTGATAAGTGGCTGGAATTGTAGTGTTGTTATCTGATCTTAGAAATTGGATTCCATGATTTGCCGGAGCTGGATAAAAGTAAATGGCTGTTTTTTTACCAGAGTGTAATCCGACGCCACCAGTTAATACACAAGATTCTTTAATGGTAGTTTGATTCATTTTTTAAAAAGTCACTCCAAATTCAAAATTAATAGGCTTGACCTGGGAATAATTTCCAATAGCTAGTTTTAAAGTATGATTGAAGCCTTAAAAAAATTAGCTCATATTAGGCAGGTAAGATAAAACCGGCAATTGTTTTCTATTTTAATTTCTTTTATTTGAAGATTTAGTCTCATTGATTAAGGGTTGTAGCTGGTACTTTTTCCTGTGGAAATAGTGCCGCATGAATCATTTGCAAGGAGGCCATTGGCTGAATAATATCATCTTGCTGCTGATAATCCAATCCAAATGACTCACCGATTCCCTTAAGATATGCTGATTCTCTGGAGTCAAATTGGCCATCACACATGACGATTTCAATGAGATATTTAAAAATATATTTTGAAAGCTCTTCGTTGATAGAGAGACGAATTTCATCCTGGGATTGACTGCGATGCTTTAATTGTTCCAGTAGTTGGTGATCATGTCCGACAAGTTGGGATATGTTTTCAAAATACTTAAATTCAGCAGGATGAATATAATTATCAGCCTTAATAGCCCGATAGATTAAGATAGCACATTTTAAACACTCTTCAGGTGTCAAAAATTGTACTAGCATTTTAAAAAATTCTTTTCGGGTATCTGACTGTGATTGTTCTATAATATACCCGACGGTTTCGGGGTCAAGCCCCATGGCTATACTTATATCGCTGATAAAATAATAATCACTGTCGCAAAGATCACGATTATAGCTAAAAATTTTCAAGACAGTACCTATCATGAGTTTGCTTATGTTTTCAGTAATTTTTATTGGTTCTGGTTGAAAGTTGATATCGTCTTCGCTTTCGCACGTCTTTAAGACTTGAGTTAAGATAGTTTCAATCCATTGAATCATTTTATTGTTTTTATATTCAAAATATTGATGTGCCGGTAACTTTTCTTCATTGGCCGTTAAAACGGCACCTGGATAGTAGCAATTAAAAACATTGTAACTGTCCGCTAGTATCAGCGCTATTTTATTTTCACAGCTTTTTTTCAACTGCTGACGTTTATTTTGTAACTGACTTCTCTGTAATTTAATCATTTCTATAGGTCGGATAAGTTATAAAATAGGGTTCATATGACGATACTGAATCCTTACAATTATTATTCATTTAAATGATAGATACACCAATCTGACAGGCAATTTCATAAGAAATGGTAGCAGTACTGTTTTCAGATTGAAGTAGCATTGTTTTGGTTACATCTGTTTTTTCAAGAATACTATGTTTTTTCCCGGGTTTAATCCCTTTATCCTGAAAAAACTTCATTAAATCAATCGATTCTTCTAGGGATTCATAGATAATTACAACTTTAACATCTTTTCCAATGGGAACTTTATCCAGTGTGATTAAATCCTTTGGTAAATAGTCTTTTTCTCCGGGTAAAGGAGTGCCATGGGGGCATGATTTTGGAAAATCCATAAATTCTGCCAGTTTTTCTTCTACTAAGCCTGTCAAACCATGTTCAAGAACGTGTGCATGTGTGTGTACCTCATGCCAGGATATGCCCAATTTATCACACAAAAAGGTTTCAACCAATCGATGTCTTCGGGTTAAATCTTCTGCGACTTTAACGCCTTCTTTTGTAAGTGTGATCTCTTTTTTTTTGCTAACGATTATCAATTTATCACGTTGCAGTCTGGAAAGAGTGGCATGCACTGTCGAAGGACTGGTTTTGAGACGATTTGCTAAATGAACCGATTTTACAATTTGATTTTCGGAAATAAGGGAATAAATTACTTGCAAATATTCTTCAACCACGATTGATGATCTTTCTTGTATTGGCATGATATAATGGTTTGCTATATGAGAAAATCGTGTATTAAATGGCTAATCGTATCATTGAAACTTCGATTTTGATTTATTTAAAAAATGTGTTAATTTAGCTTAATCAATTAATTAAAACAACTTCTTATTAAAATGAGTATTTTTAGCTACCCATAATGGCAATAATAACAAGGCAATATATTTGACACTATTATTAAATAAAGTTTTAGCTTTACTCGTTGCATTATATTAAAATAAAGTTTATAAAATTACGTTTTTTGTTCATTAATAAAATATACTCGGTGCTGCTGATGACTTTTTCTTATGTGTATCCTACTTATTGCCCCAATTGTCAGAAATTGATGTTCATTGGGAAGCATCAAAATCATACTTTGCATGCGATTGATTATGATAAATCAGATTGGCTTAGACATGCTTGTACTAATGATAATAGCCATATCTATCAAAATGAGTTGATTATCGATTATATTAATGAAAACAATCCTGATCAAGTGATTCCATTCCAATACATTAAGAGTAAAAAAGATTATAAACGGAAAATCCTAAGACCTGGAGTAGTACTGGCTGTTGAAAATGATCACGCCAATAATTTATTATTGGATGTCATTACTGTTGATAATAAGTTTTTGACCGTTAAAGTTTTAAAATCAGAACCGAAGATTCAACCCGGGCATATTCTTGATCTAAAGTCAGCCATCAGAACAGGGACAGATAAATTTAGACTGCCGGTAGTCAATCGAATAGAGATCCCTTCAGATATTTTTGAAACCGGGAGCTCATTATCAGAGTTTTATAAAATAAAAATTACTTTTGAAGATCAAGAAAAACTAGAACTCGTCATTGATAGAGTCATTCTTCACGCCAAACAGCAGCAAATACCTATTTTTGGTATTGTTCCACTCCCTATTTATCGGCAGGAGGACAAAAATATGTATTCACGACTGATTTATTTAAAACCTACGGATGAAATGGTTAAAAGAATTCAGCTGCTACATATTCCGGATGAGTATGATATTTCAGTAGAACAGACAAAAATAAAATCAAATAAATCAAATTAATACCCTATTATATTTCAACATCAGAATTGACAGTATTTAATGATGGTGATAAATTTTAGCACTCAACAGTACTGAGTGCTAACGAAATGAAATATAGATAGAATAAATCCATCAGCCTCCAGCTTAAAAAGAAACAAATTAGTTTTAATATCGAAAAATGAATCAGCGTACTGAAGCAATTTTAAAATGTATCATTGAGTATTATGTTAATAAAGCTGAACCAGTTGGTTCCAGAGTTATTACTAAAATCTTAAATGAGAAATTATCAGCGGCAACTGTTAGAAATGTAATGTCGGATCTCACTGAGATGGGATTGATTGCTCAACCGCATACTTCTTCTGGAAGGGTTCCCACTGATAAGGGATATCGTTTTTACATCAATAAAATCATCAAAATAAATCAAAGAGAAGATCCAAAACCTGTTGTTGAAAACGAGGATACCTCATTTGATTCTCATCCGGATAAGCTGGAGGATATTCTCCATAAAATCACTAGCGATTTATCCAGGCAAACCAATTTTATTGGCATTCTATTACCACCACAAGCGTCAAATTCTAAATTAAAAAAAGTGGAGCTGATTAAATTAAGCTCTAATCAGGTCGTCATTATTTTGATCACACAGATAGGATTAGTCAAAAATAAAGTGGTTGTCTTACGGGAATGTCCTGATCAGGAGACCCTTAATAAGATTAGCCATATTCTTTGCAGTTTATTTAAAGGACAAACTTTATCATCGATCCGCAGGATCCTGATTGATAAAATTACCCGAAAAATCAATTCGGTGGAAAATATATTACCCCAGGTTATAAGGCTAGGGAAAAAGGCATTTGATACAGAACCTGAAAGTGATATTTTCATTTATGGGCACTCGACTATCTGTACTTTTCCAGAGTTCGATAATCACGAAAATCTACAGTTGTTGTATAAAATTATTGAAGATAAATCAGTCATTAACAGTATTTTGACTGATTCAATAGAATCCAGAAAAGTTTCAATTAAAATTGGTAATGAAAACCAGTTTGATGGATTAGAACAATGCTCAATTATTTCTAAATCCTACGGTAGTGAGGATTATCTTTTAGGCACTATTGGTATTATGGGACCCATCAGGATGAACTACCCGATTACGATATCGGCCATTGAGCATTCTGCCCAAAAACTATCAATTGCTGTTGGAAAATTTATAAATAAAGAATAAAATAATTTGTTAAGGAGGAATTTGAATGGCTAAGAAATCTGCACAGTCTACTGCAGATCAAACTAATAATGCATCACCGGATTTGGCAGAAAGTGAAGAAACGCTTGATGTGAATTCGGAAGAAACAGTAGAAATTGAAAACGATAGTAGTTCGGATACTGAAATACCGGAAAACGCAGCTGAAGACACTGATAATGACGAAGAACCGGTGGAAGAGAGTGAACAGGATATTATTCTACGCTTAGGGCAAGAAATTGCTGATAAAAATGATAAATATCTTCGTTTGCAGGCTGAGTTTGAGAATTTCAAACGTCGTAATTCTCAGGAGATGAAATCCAGAATTAAATTTGCCGCACAACCAATGGCGCTTAGTTTTTTATCCGGACTGGATAATCTCGAGCGTGCATTAGATCAGACCAATGTTGAAGAATCAGAAGCAATGAAAGAATTTATAGCTGGTATTGAGATGGTTCAGCAGCAATTTTATGAGGCATTTAAGCAACATCATATTGAACGTATCCACCCTATGAACGAGCCATTTGACCCCAATAAACATGAAGCCATGGGGGTAATAGAAACAGATGATGTGAAACCCGATCATATCGCTCAGGTTTTTCAGGCAGGCTATGTTTATCATGATCGTGTGATACGTCCGGCAGTTGTTCAGGTCGCAAAGAAAAAGTAATTGTTGGTATGTTTTTTAAGTTTTAAATTTTAAATGGAGAAAAAAATGGGAAAAGTAATTGGAATTGATTTGGGGACAACAAATTCCTGTGTTTCTGTAATGGAAGGTGGTGACCCGCAGGTTATTACTAATGCGGAAGGTGCCAGGACGACGCCTTCAGTAGTAGCCTTTACAGACAGTGGTGAGCGACTAGTAGGGCAGGTAGCCAGACGGCAGGCGATCACTAACCCCGAAAAAACTATTTATGCTGCAAAGCGTCTAATTGGACGTCAGTTTGAATCGGAACAAGTACAAAAGGATGTTAAAAACCTAAGTTATAAAATTTCAAAAGCTCCAAGTAATTTAACTCAAATTAATATTGGAGATAAAAAAAGTACACCTGCTGAAATCTCTGCCGCAATTTTACAGAAGATGAGACAAACGGCAGAAGATTATCTGGGAGAGACGGTAAATGATGCGGTTATCACCTGCCCGGCTTATTTTAATGATGCTCAAAGACAAGCTACGAAAGATGCTGGTAAAATTGCGGGTTTAAATGTTCTTAGAGTAATCAATGAGCCAACAGCAGCCGCTTTAGCCTACGGTCTGGATAAAAAGAATGAACAATTAATAGCCATTTTTGACCTTGGTGGCGGTACATTTGATGTTTCTATTTTAGAAATTGGCGATGGTGTTTTTGAAGTAAAATCTACTAATGGGGACACCCATTTAGGTGGTGAAGATTTTGATTTAAGAATTATGGATTATTTGGCAGAGGAATTCAAGAAAGAGTACGTTATCGATCTTAGAGAAGATAAAATGGCGCTTCAAAGACTAAAAGAAGCTTCTGAAAAAGCCAAACATGAGCTGTCTTCTTCAATGGAAACTGAAATTAATTTACCCTTTATTACTGCTGATGCTTCCGGCCCAAAACACTTAAATGTTAAATTAAGTCGATCAAAACTGGAACAATTGGTAGAAGACTTAATTAGTCGCTGCCTGGAGCCAATGAAAGCCGCTCTGAAAGATGCTAGTGTATCGAAGACAGATATTAGTGACGTGATTATGGTTGGTGGTATGACCAGAATGCCTAAAATAATGGAAATCGTAGAAGACTTTTTTGGAAAAGCGCCTCACAAAGGTGTGAATCCGGATGAAGTTGTGGCTATTGGTGCTGCTATTCAAGGTGGCGTCTTAACTGGTGATGTTAAAGATGTCTTACTACTGGATGTAACACCTTTATCTTTGGGAATAGAAACACTTGGTGGTGTTGCTACTCGGTTAATTGAGCGAAACACAACAATTCCAACTAAAAAAAGCCAGATCTTCTCAACTGCCACCGATAGTCAACCGGCTGTTAGTATTCATGTCGTCCAGGGTGAACGTGAAATGTCTGCAGACAATAAAACATTAGGGCGTTTTGAATTGGTTGGTATTCCACCGGCACCACGGGGGGTCCCTCAAATCGAAGTCACATTTGATATTGATGCCAACGGAATCGTCCATGTATCTGCCAAAGACCTCGGAACAGGGAAGGAACAGAAAATTCAAATTACAACTTCAAGTGGATTATCTGACGAAGAAATCGAAAAAATGGTACAGGAAGCAGAACAAAACGCGGATGCTGACAAGAATAAGCGAGAGTTAATTGATCTGAAAAACCAATCCGATTCATTAATTTATCAATGCGAAAAAACGGTCAAGGAATCGGGAGATAAATTATCAGATGAGGAAAAGGAAACCATCGATGCTTCCATAAAAACCCTGAAAACAGCTGCTGAAAGTGAAGATGTCGAAGGGATGAAATCGGGAATCGAAACCTTAACCCAAGCCTTCCATAAAGCTTCAGAGAACCTGTATAAAAATGCTGCCGGTGATCAACCTGATGGACAGGGCCAACCCAATCCGGAAGATCAACAACAGGAAGATGGCGAAGATACTAAAAACAAACCAGACGATGATGTTGTCGATGCTGAGTTTGAAGAAGTGAAGGACTAGGCTGGTTTAATTGTAATAAAACCGGTGATATCTGCCGGTTTTATAATAGATCAGCCATGTGCCGGATGTTACACATCTGTTTTTAATCAAGCTGACTATTTATTTATTATTAAAATCTGTAATAAGTTGAAAAACTGAAAAAGGAAGATCATTTTGGCTAAACGTGATTATTATGAAGTGTTGGGGGTTTCCAGAGATGCTAACCCCGAGGAATTGAAAAAAAAATATAGAAAGTTGGCTTTAAAATACCATCCAGATAGAAACCCGGATGATGCTAAAGCAGAAGATCATTTTAAGGAAGTTTCAGAAGCATATGAAGTACTATCCGACCAGCAACGAAGATCCACCTATGATCAATTCGGCCATCAAGCTGATAATATGAGGGGTGGTGGTGGTGGAAATCCATTCGAAGGATCTGGTTTTGGTGACATATTCGGTGATGTTTTTTCTGAGTTTTTTGGTAATGGGTCTTCCCGGCGATCTGGTGGCTCCAGAGGACAAGCTGGTTCAGACCTTTCCTATAATATGGATCTGACTTTTGAACAGGCTGCATTTGGATATACTACTGAGCTGGTTATTCCCAGATTGGAGCAGTGTGAAGACTGTAACGGGACAGGTGCTAAATCACAACGAGATATAGAAGTCTGCCCGGTTTGTTCCGGATCTGGTCAGCAAAGAATACAGCAAGGCTTTTTTAGTGTTGCTACTACTTGTAGCCATTGTAAAGGTACAGGTAAAGTGATCAAAAAACCTTGTCCAAAATGTACCGGTAAAGGAAGATATAATATTCGGAAGAAGCTAAAGGTCAATATCCCGGCAGGAATAGACACAGGTGCCAGAGTTAAATTGACAGGTGAAGGAGAAGCTGGTGTCAATGGTGGCCCGCGTGGTGACCTGTATCTGATGATTAATGTATTGGATCATTCGATCTTTGAACGGGAAAACTATGATATTTATTGTAAAATTCCCATCAGCATAACCCAGGCATCATTGGGTTGTGAAATCGAAGTACCTACCCTGGAAGGTCGGGCGCGTTTAACGATCCCAACAGGTACCCAGAATGATCGGATCTTTAGATTAAAAAATAAAGGAATTGCCAGACTTCAAGGTAGTGGCAGGGGTGATCTCTATGTTCGCATCGTGGTAGAAATACCCACGAGTCTTAACAAAAAACAAAAAGAGATACTTGAAGAGTTTGCTGCTATTTCAGGTGAGCATTGTACCCCAATGAAAAAGTCCTTTATGGATAAATTAAAAGAATTTATTATGTAATCAGTTTGATAAAAACTAAACCTATTTTGAAATGATTTCATTCAAAAGATAAATGTCTACCTTCAGTGAAATATATTGCATAATAAAAGTATCAGAACTTGATTACCATTTGGCGATGGAGTCTAGAATAAATATGTTTCATCGCCTGGATGATTCCAAACAATATCAAGTCAAAAAGAGCCACGAGAATCAGACCAAATTTATTGAAAACCTCAAAGTCTTCTCTAAAAAACTGAGAATGAAGGTCCATTTTCTTAATGAAGATCAAATGGACCAAATTCATCCCGGAAGTAATGATCTTATCATCAGTTGTGGTGGAGATGGTACTTTCTTAAGCTGCGCTCAAAAATATCAGGATTCCATCTTGTTGGGCATGAACTCCGATTATAAGCCAAAAGCTGGTGTTGGTAGTTACGGTGCTCTGACCTCCATTAATCGAACCAACTTAAAAAAAAGACTTGAGGAAATAACAAGCGAAAAATTCTTCATTGATCAATGGAAGCGTTTACAGACTAAAGTAAATGATCAATTGATTGAAAGATATGCCGTTAATGAAATTTTCTTTGGGCAAAGAATTTCCTATGAGACTTGTGATATTAATGTTCAGCATTCTGGAATGAGTCAGGACTTCAACTGTTCCGGTGTTTTAACCTGTACCGGTATGGGAAGTCATGCCTGGCACTACAATGCTGGAGGCAGCCCTTTCAGCAATGAACTTGATGCTTTTGGATTTAAAGTATTGTTCCCCAACTTAAAAAGAACTTTGAAGTTTGCTTCAGGAATTGTTTCTAGTAGGAATGAACTTATTATCTACCCTTTGAGAGATAATTATGTGCTATCATATGATTCCAAATCGGATGTCATTACAACGCAATTAGGAGATGAAGTTAAGATTTCATTGGCACCTGATAGAGCTGTTCGTGTTATCTCTTTCAATGATTAAATTAAAAAAAACTTGACGTTTTTCGGCGATTCCAGAGAGTCTTAGAACTCCTAACTCAATTAAACCCAGCTGTAAGTTATTGTTTTTAAACCCACATTTACTATAAAAAAAACGGATTATCATGCTTGGACCCCTTAAAATATTCACAGGTAGTGCTCATCCTGATTTTGCTCAGGACATTTGTAATTATATGGCAATGGAGTTATCTCCAACAGAAACTGTGCATTTCAGTAATCAGAACATGTTGGTTCAGTTATTAGACAATGTCAGAGAAGCTGATGTTTTTGTCATTCAATCATCTTGTCCCCCGGTCAGTGATAACATAGTCGAAACATTTTTATTTCTGGACAGTTTGAAACATTCTTCTGCTGCCAGGGTTACTGCAGTATTACCTTATTTTCCATATGTTCGATCTGATAAAAAAGATCAGCCCAGAATATCAATTGCGGCTAAACTGATGGCAAAACTTCATCAGGCAGCTGGTGCCAATCGTTTTTTGACCATGGATCTACATTCCCCTCAAATTCAGGGGTTTTTTGACGTTCCGGTAGATCAATTACTGGCCACGGATGTATTTTGTGAATACTTTAAAAAACGGGATTTAACAGATTTTGTTATTGTGGCGGCTGATGTCGGAGAAGCCAAACATCTGGGTCGATATGCGAATCGTCTAAATTTACCGATGGCTATTATTGATAAAAGAAGATTGGGAAATTCTGACACTGTAGTACCAACTCATCTCATCGGTGATGTGGATGGTTTAAATGCACTAATAATTGATGATGAAGTTGCTTCTGGAGGTACTTTGTGCAAAGCGGCTGAATTCTTAAAAGAGCATGGTGCCAAATCAATAACTTCAGCAGTTGTGCATCCTGTATTAAGTGGGAATGCGATTGAAAAAGTTAATAATAGCCCCATCGATGAACTGGTTGTAACGAACTCTATCCCCGTAGCAGAAAAAGCGGAGCAATGTTCTAAATTAACGGTTCTTTCTGTAGCACCGATGTTTGCTAAGGCAATACAACGCATCCATAATGGTGACTCGATCAGCGTTCTGTTTTAAGGACAAAAAAAAAGCCTGAAAGTTACCCTTCAGGCTTTTTTAGTAAAAGCTTATCTTACCGCTTCATTTGAATCATATCAGCCAATATCTCGTCACTGGTAGTAACTGTCTTGGCACTGGCCTGGAAGGCTCGCTGGCCTTCTATCATTTTTACGAATTCGTTAGACAACTCAACATTTGAATGTTCAAGAGAGCGGGAATGAACAGTTCCTAAACCGTTTTTACCGGGATCATCTTCAATCGCTTCTCCAGATTCAAAAGACTCAACGTAGTAATTATTCCCTTTTTGTGTCAATTTTTCAGCTGCTTTGAAATCAGAAATAATCATTCGGCCCAGGGCCTTTACATTACCTGAATCAAATGATCCTTCGATGGTTCCATCAGTTTTGATAAAAATATTTTCGATTTTACCAGATTTCATACCATCAGCGTTAATTGTATGCACATTAAAATCAGAAGCAAACTGAGTAACACCATCCAATCCTGATCTTAAGTCAGCAGGATTTTCCGGGTTGCTTTCTTTGCCAAAGTTTAAACCAATGGTTTGGGTTACCCCTGCTCCTGCGAAATCAATAGCTACCTGTGAAACAGGAAGCGCTGCATCTCGGGGAAGTGGAATCAGTTCCGGTGGACCTGGTAAAGTACCGGGAAGAGCTGCCGGATCAACGGGTGGTTCTCTGATTTCTGCCGGAGTCTGGGTCAGTAAACGGCCGTCGTTACTGAAGGTCATCATGCCACCACCGACAGCATTATTAACACCAGCGGTGCCACCTTCTAAATCATCACCGGGTACCAGTACCAGCCACTGCCAAGCATTTTTAATTTCTGTTCCGGCAATAGGCTGCCCGGTTACAGGATTAGATTGTTCAGGCTGATCTTTCATTTTTCGGAAAACAATATTAATGGCATGTTCATTTCCCTTGTTATCAATAACATTTACAGATGTGGAAAAATTATACATATCCGCAGTTACATTTTCAAAGTCGATAGGCATTTCCGGTGGTACCGCATTACTATCCATGTTTGCTTTAATAGAAATCCCTGTCCCTTCCGTGAGACCATTTCCAGTTTGTTTTGGCGGATCAATCTGATCTAATATATTGATTTTTTTTAGATTACCAATTGAGCGATTAGACTCCGGATCAATGTCCTTCACCTGTAAAAATTTACCATCTTCAGTAGTTAAAAATCCTTTTTTATCATAGTTAAATTGCCCGGCACGAGTATATAAAATATTACCGGCTTCATCACGTACGGTAAAAAAACCACTGCCGTCAATAGCGACATCTGTCTCCAGTTCTGTTTGCTCAAACGACCCCTGGGTCTGGATGTTTTGAACGGTCCCAATACTAACGCCTTTGCCAATTCTATTACCCATATCTCCCTCTAATGAGGTTGCCATTAAATCTTCAAAATTGACTCGATTAAACTTATAGCCGAGTGTATTGACATTGGCAATATTACTACCGGTGACGGTCATTGACTTTGAATGGGATTTTACTCCGCTTGCTCCTGAATAAAGTGAACCAAGCATACCTTAACTCCTTGAATATATGGATTACAATCTTTATTATAGTTTTGCTTTTCACATCCTTGTGATTGATAGCATCTTATTTTGTGATTAGCGCTTTAGGTGGTAAGTGGTTCATTATCGGTAATGGTTTTGCACTTCCAAATAATTGTTGGGAAGCATTATCGATGGTTCTAACCTGTGATAACGGCATTGATTTATTGTCTGTTTTAACCCAAGGTTTTCCATCTTTATATTCAATTTGGTTGACTCTACCAGAATTGAAACCTTGTACTCTCCCTGATGTCCCATTCAGATAGTTAGCGATGAAATTGATTTTATATTTTCCATCACCCATTAATACATCCTCGTTGTTTTTACCTTCCCAGATAAATCGGTGTTTTCCGGCTGCAGTTAACCCCAATTCCTGATTAAAGATAGGCGTGCCATCAGTATCTTCAACACTGACTCTGACATTATTTGCATCTTTATCTAAATCAAAAAAGATGGGGCTTCCACTACCTTTATTCAAAGAAACCTGTTCTGTTTCCAATAAGACATCTTTTTCCAGGAATTGCAGTGCCTGAAATCTGGCAATTTCGCCCTGAGTACTATTCAATGCTTTCATCTGATTATTCAGATTTTCCAATTGCTCCATGGACCCTAATTGAGCCATTTGACTCATCATGGCACCACTATCCATTGGATCAGTAGGACTTTGATGACTCACTTGCGTTAAAAAGAGATTCATAAAATCATCTTTTTGTAGCTCCTGGCTGTTTTTAGACTTCGTAGCCATATTTCTTAAGTTTGTTTGAGCATTGGCTATTGTTTCATTGGCTGATACTGACACGCTAACTCCTTTGTCTATGCGTAAATACTCATCCCTGAGTTATTAACACTTGATATAACAGGTTTTTCTCCGATAAGCTCATCCAGCTTAATATCTTCTGATTTCATTGATGCATTTTGAGTACCGGCTTCAAAATTATGATCCGATTTTGTTTGGTTTTCAGATCCTGCAAACATGTTTTCCTGATTTGACTGGTCATTCACCAGGATAGAAACTTCATCCAGCTTAATACCTTGTTGTTCAAGTGTCTGCTGCAATTCTGCTAAATGAGGTTCCAATGCTTCTTTGACCATTTGGTTTTCAACTTTCAAAACCCCTGTCATGCCATCATTGACCTTTTTTAATCGAACTTCCAGTTTTCCTAAATGTTCCGGGCTAAGCTTAATAATCATTTCCGATTTATTGGAAGACATCATCATCTTAACTTTATCCACAATTTGTTGCATCTGAAGTTGATCACTTCGGACAGCACTGGTTTGTTTGCCTTGAAGTATCGACTGGAATTGCTTGGTACCTCCCACATTATCATTTGTAGAAACTGAGGATCCGGATTTTACAGCCAATTTACCAGCCTCTTTCCCAAAAGCAGATCCTTCCTTATTCATTTGTTGATTTAATGATGATTGGTTTGGATTTGAGGAAACAATGCTGTTATTCGCAGCACCTACTGGATTTTGATTGGTTTTAAATTGGGCGTTTTTTCCCATTTCCTGGGCAATATTAAGCATGCCTTTTTTGGCGGTTTGATTTTGAATATCATCAAACTTTATCTCAGCCACGTTAGCATCTGCTTTTTGCGATTTTTGTGCGAGTTCCGTTTTCCCTGATTCCTGCGGGTTGATCTGTTCCTGAGTTCCGTTTTCCTGAATGGTAGGCGTTCGGTATCGCGCTTTTTGGCCGGATACTTTTTCCTGGATGGCAGATTGTTCAATACTACTTTTAGCCATTTGGGATTCTGACTTCCACTCTTTTTCAGAGGCTTTAATTAAAGCTGTTTGAGAAACCATCGCCAATTCATCATTTGTTTCAGTGTCATCCATATCCCGTTTTTCTTCAATATCCTGACGGTTTTGCTGGCTTTTACTGATAGAGGAATCTTGTTGATCGAATAGATCAATATTTTGTTGGGCGCTAATCAAATGATTGTCGAAATTAAATGTTTGGTCTGAAGAGACCGGTTCCTGATTTGACTTTTCTGGTACCTGATTATTTGCCACAGATACTTGAGATTGAGAAATTTGCATTCCAACTCCTTACCTGGAATTTTTACGTTTTCGTCCCTGAAAACCTATAATGGTGCTAAAATTTATTCTTATTTATTCAACAGCTCTTCCTGACCTGCTTTGAAACCACTAACCTTTTCAGTAATATCTACTGCCACTTTTGGATCCATCAACTGCATAATGGCAGAAGCTTTTCTGGGGTTCATTCTCATGATGATGTGCATAGCGGTGACACGATCCATTTGGTTCATAAATA
>Ga0307989_1001107_pt1 | contig 15214 bp, 32 predicted proteins | sample EllFjometagen185_FD_203164 | JGI IMG/M metagenome (GOLD analysis project Ga0307989, IMG submission 203164) | Marine microbial communities from Ellis Fjord, Antarctic Ocean - #185 | ecosystem: Environmental > Aquatic > Marine > Unclassified | place: Southern Ocean | collected 2014-10-08
GTAAATTCCTCGCCATTAAAAATTTTCATATTCGTGAATAATCCCCCTTAAATATTGAACTTCTTTTGTTAGTACTTCCTTCTCTAATTCTAGCTTGTAATTAGCTTCGAGTACATGGTGTAAATCATTATACAATTTATGAATTTTTACAATATAATCATCATGGACAAACTTGTGCCATAATTTTCTGGTTTTATTTTTATACCACCAATCACCTTGGTGTAATTCAGTTTTTTCGTCACCCTCCATCACGTCTCCTTAATCGTTCCAAATTAACATGCTGCAGTCCTTACTTGTAAATGACCAATGAGTAACTTCTCCTTCATTACTGTAATGAGTACATACATAATAAAAATGATTAGTTCCATCAGTTTTGGGATTTCTTAGAGTGATTCCTTTGTTAAATGTTGTACCAGGAGGAATCTGGAGAGTACTTGCTTCTTGCCTGAACTCTTTTTCTGATTTGTCCCACCAAAACATATCTGTTGAAATTTCCATTTTCAATCTCCTGTAGTTAATCTTTATTATAGTACTATAGTATCATAACTAACCATGGATGTCAAGAGTTTTTATTTTTCTTTTTATATTTTGTAAGGACCACGGGTAAAAATCATTACCATCAACTCCAATATCCATTTTCTGTTTCCTAAGTAGGTTCGTTGTGTTATGTTTATGCCCGTGAATATACCATCTTGTTTCATTATCAGGAATAACTCCTGGTGGGTCATGTACAAATATAAAATCTTTTGTAAGAATTTTATATTGTACAGTAATAAACCCACATTCTTCTATGTAGAACTTTTTAGAATAATAGTCATGGTTTCCAAGAATTAAATGCTTTTGGCCTGGAAGACTTTTACATATTTTAGCTAAATATGGCTTATACGAATTATTTCTTTTTATTGTTAAATCACCCAAAAACAACACATTATCAGAAGGTTTAACAACTTGCATATAATTATAAATTATTTTGAAATTCATATCTTCAATGCTCGGAAATGGGCGATTACAAAATTTAATTATATTATTGTGACTCAGATGCCAATCACTTGTGATGTAAGTTGTCATTTTACTCCTGATAATAAACGTTTATGAAAGTTTGTGCTTCTTCCAGAATTGTCTTTTTGTTCATGGATAAGAAATCTCTGTTGTAAAGATGATCCGAATAGTACCATCCTTTTAAGTACTGTTTAAGGATTTCTTTCATTGGTACTGTATTATAGAAATTATAATTTTCAAATGAATTCAGAACTTCCATGTTTTTATTGATATCAGTATGTTCTTCTGATACACCAACTGGCATAAGCTGTTTTACATATTTGTTGGTTATTGGGTAAGTAACAATTGTATACATGAAATCAAGTTTATTTTCCTTGAACCATTGCAGAGCATAAGCTCTTTTTGTCTTTTCGAGTGCTTCTTGTGCTGTTCTTTTTGCTTCCCAATTATTAATTTTTTTCAGTTCAGCATCATCTTGTTGGAATACTCGTTTGATTTTGAAAAGGATTCCTTTGGGTAATTTTGCCAAATTTACTTTTCCTAACTCATCTTTTCTTAAAAAATAAGCTCTTCTTGTAATCTGTGGCTCTCTTTTACTTAAACGCCATTCAGGAATTGAAGTATAATCAAAACGTTTGTAAGAACCATAATAGTGAGAATTTTTTTTGTCAGTCTTATACAAAGGCTCGATTTCAGTACTGTAAAAGTTACCAAGGAAAATCAGCTCGATACTATCTTTACATTGAGCACTGATGACTTTTTGTCCTGGTTTTAATTTAGTTGGGGAGAGTAATTCTATTGTCTTATCCAATTCAAATTCAGCTTTGGCATTTACATATGCTTCATCTGTCGTTTTAATGAATTGTGTTTGGTGTCTTATTATGTTTTCAACGAATGTTATTTCATTTTTAATTATACCATTCACGATCTTTAACTTTGTTAGTGGTAACTGGCCAAAATCCAGCCAGAACTCTTTAGGCAAATCCTTATGAAAAATTCTAAAACCTTGATTACTATAATCCAATATTTCAACACCTGTCATAGGTTTATTTTCAAACTTAACACAATTTTTTCCACCTGTTAGTCTAACTGAAACACCGATAAACGCTTTGTCTAAGTACTTTACTGAACAACTGTTAATACTCATCTTAAATCCTTCTTATTTATGGCCAAATAACGATACATTTTTCTACTTTTGTATCCTTATCAATATCTTCCTCATCAAGTAAATCAATTTCATTCCCGTACTGTAAATATTTGTATTCACTTACAGCATCAGCATGGCTGAATCCATTTCCTTCTTCATCAATAGATAAAAGAACATCAGCATTACCATCTAATGTCTGTAATTTCTTAATTAATTTTGAAACTTTCATACTTTATTCCCTCAGTTATTTTTCATAATGTTTGAGCCAAATAGCTGATCTCAAAGGGGGTTGCCAGAAAAAATTTCGCATAAGAATCTCCTTTTATGATTGATTATAGTACTAATATATCATAACTAATAGCTGATGTCAAGAGTTATTATCGTTTACTGTATATTCCCTATGTTATATTTATGTTCTATACTCCAATCCTTCTTTTGCTTATGTGGTAGTACATACACAAAGGAATTTTTAATTGGTAAACTTTCCTTGTCAATTATCTTAACAAGTTCCCAATTTTCTAAAAGCCTTGCTATACTTGCTTGCTTAATTTCATCTTCTTCTGTAAAATACACAAATTCGCCATCCATCTTTTTCAGATTTTTGAAATGAATGATATAGTACTCACTTTCGTCCGTGTCTCTATTGGTTTTATGTAGAATATAACAAAGAGGGACAATAGTTTTTTTATTTTTATTTGCAATACCAATTCTGTCCAATGATTCGCGTATAACAGAAAAATGCTCTCGAAGTTCTACTTTGACTCCTAAGTTAATCATGATGGATCACCGAATTACCTTTCAATCCTTTTACCAAAAAAATTATTTATATTCTGTATCTGCTCATCTGTTAATAATTCTAAGTACTCCATAGCTTGTTCCTTTGAACAATTGTAGTACTTTGTTGTGTTTTTCAAATCATTAGCAGAACCTTTACCTTTACCAGTGTACTGAAAGTATCTTTTCTTTTTATCAATACCATACAGAAGAAAAGCGTACTGTAATTTCTTAGGCAGATGTGAAAGATACGACATAGTGTTAGCATAAAAAATTGTATCTTGTGCTGCAGCTAAAAATCTGTTAATCATAAATGGTGGATAGTCCTTTTCAAATGTTTCCCAATCAAATAGCTCTTCTTTAGTTTCAGAAACAGATTTCAGGAAATCAAATAGATTAACTTTCTCTTTCTCCATTATCTTCATTCTATTTCCTCTCGGACTTTACAATTCAACATCGCTTCTGTACTGAAGGCAATTATATTGATTCTACTATCTACAACAAAAGCAGATTCATATGAGTACTTACCAAGTAGGATTACAAAATCTGGTAAAGTCTCAGGTGTGATATATTTTATTGCAGACTCAAATAAATCTGAATAGAATCCTTGAGGATCCCCATTAATTTGTGCAATATAAGTAAGTAAATCTTTAAAAATACCATTCTGAATGATTTTATAATATGCATCAATGTCAGTAAGAATATTTCGCACAGTTTCCATATCATTCAGAGCATCTTGTTGAGATAACTTCTGTAATTCATTGAGTACTTTTCGCATATCAGGAAAAATATTTTTTATAATATGAGCAAGAACTTTAGGGTTGAATTTTACTTTTTCTGTTTTCAGAATTACAGAACAACTTTTGAAAAATTCTTTTTGCAATTCCTTTGTTTCTTTGATAGTAAATTTGAAATCTATAGTCTGTAATCTTGATTGTAAAGGTGGGATAATTTTATTTTTGTGATTACTGATAAAGATAAATGAGCAAGACTTAGAGAATTGCTCAAGAGTAGATTTTAGTGCATCTTGAAATTGAGCAGAAGCTCTGTCTGCTTCGTCCATTATAACAATCTTCTTAGCATTATCCCAAGACATACTCGTAATAAATTGTCTGATATTTGTTCGTAGTACATCAATACCAGTTTGTTCAGAAGCATTTATGTACAAGTACTCTAAATCAAGCATTCCTGCAAGAACAGAAGCAACAGTACTTTTGCCTGTTCCAGGAGATCCTGATAAAAGCATATTTGGAATTCTGCCATCACTTACAATGCTTCTTAAATGTGTCAGCATTCGTGGGGGAAGTATTAATTGATCTAAGTGTTTTGGTCTGTATTTCAATCCCCAAATGTAGTCATCGTAAAGTCGGTCGTGCAAATTCGACTGTTTTTCCATATTAAATCCTTTCATATGTTAAAATTGTATATTTTTCTGGCTTTAATCCTAATAGATATATATTACTGAAATATTTAAGTTTACCTTCATGATAGACTTTGTAGTGCCATTCCCACCGTGGCATCCAATGATTTCTTTTAATCTTTTTCAGTGGGCGCAAGATACCCTGTATTTTAATACTGTATAACTGTAAAGTCTTAGCGTTCCAGTAATAACCAGGATATCTTGTCGCTATAAATTCTTTTGGGAAGCATATCATTTTAAATTATTGCTGTTGCAAGAAAATAAAAAACAGGATAGTCATCTGAAGTAAATTTCAGTACTTTATTTGAGGAAATATTTATTGTGTAGTTAGAATCAATAATTAAAAGATTGTCAACAAAAATATTTGCTTCACAGTCACCTTCGCCTTCAATTTTCAATTCAAAGCTATTATCCATAGGTAATTGGGAATTGATAAGACTAATTTTGCCTTTGCCCTCTTCCATTTTGAAACATACTGCATCTGCCTTAAGAACTTTTGCAGCTTTTCGTATTGTATCAAGTTGTTCAATAGTCATTTTAAATGAGGCATTGAAATCTTTGAAAGCTTCATAAGATGCACTTGGTTTGCACTTAGTCAAAATATGCTCAGGGTCTGAAAGACGATAATTAACTTTCATACGCCCTTCTTGCATTTTGATGTACTGTTGTGTGAATTCATACTCAATCTTGTCTTCTGCAAACAAAGATAATGAACCAAGGAGTTCATCTAAAGAGTAAATTGAGATTTCAGGTAGGTCTTCCTCTATCTTGGCAATACCAATGATATTAGAAGCATTTGGGGTTTTAGTTTTAAGAACATTTTTCTCGTCGATGTAAATACTGTTATTAATCTGGGAAAAATTTCTTAGGAATGCCACTGTCATTTTGCTTAATTTCATACTTTTTCATCCTTTATTTTCTAATGTTTAACGATTCAATATTATATTATATCACATACTTAAAGAAATGTCAAGACTTATTTTTTAAATCTTGACATTTCATTTTTACTTTAGGTAAATGTAGTCTGTCTCTTACCAGATGCTGTTTTACCTCGTTTAGCCATTCTCTTGGATTTTTTCTTTTTCTTTTTAAAAGCTGCAGTCTTACGTAATTTTTTTCCTGCTCTCTTAAGTTTGCCTTTGTTTTTCCTGTACTCTGCTTTTCGTTTAGCTTTATCTGCTTTATTGATATGTCTTTTTAATTTTTCACTAATATCTTCTGGGTCAGTATCTTCCAAATTCTCGTCTGCATCTAACAAATCAAGTATTTCAAAATACATTGATTGTTTTTCCACGGACAACATATCATAGTCTAAATCAATTAAGAATCGTACCATTAAATCACTTAACTCTTCGTCAATTTCTTCTTGAAGCAGTTTATTTTTAAAACTTTCCATCGCATCTCCTTATATCGTCATAAATTTCTTTCCAAGAATATAATACATCGAGTTCTTGTGGTTCAACGGTATATTTTATCCTATAACATTTTGCTTTACTAAAGCCCTCTAAAATGCTTGGTCTATCATCAATCATGTAATGAATCACATCATCAAATGCATCAGCTTTATTAAATCCTGTATTGAAAAATCTGTCGTACTTGAAAAATTTATTACAGAATCTGATTTTTGATTGCATGTGCTCATCAAAACATTTAGTTAAAAACCAAATCTTGTGATCTTTTGCTAATAAATTGATGTATTTTTCAGCATCTTCGTAGGGTTCCATATGATCATATAAGTATTTATCTTTCCACCAACAAAGAAATTTTTCAGAAGCATAATCATTGTCGTAATGATTATCATTGTACATATTCAAACCATGAGTTTTGTGCATCCATTCTCCCCATAAATCACAAGATGGGACTATAGTATTATCAACATCAATTCCAATTATCATATATTTTCCTTAATCTATTAATCTACTTTTAATTTAACTGGTGGTTGACTTGAAATCTGGATGTGCATTTTATTGTATTTCTCAATTTCTTCAGCAGTTAATTCCCTTGTTGTCTCTTTTGGAAATTTGACTCCAAAAAAACCAAATCCAGTTACCCAACTTCCGATATAATCTGTTTCAGTTTCTTCTGAAACTCTGCAAAGGTCAGGTTCATCACTAGAAATATCCCCTAATTTATGTATGGCAGTAGTCGCCATCATGTACTTCGATTCTATTTTTGACATAATCAGGAACTCTTTCTTTTGTTTTTCTTGAAAGTTTTTGTTTTATGATTATAGAATTTATCAGGAGAAATACATCCTATATTTCGTTTCCAGTACTGTCTTGGTGCAGGATGCCCGGCTTCCATCAGTTGTTTTGCAATAACTGACCATTTTTTTGCTGGAATAGCATCACCTTTGTTGATAATGTGCTGAGGGGCTCTAAAGGTACTTTCTTTAACATTTACATCTTGTTCAATTGCATCTTGTTCAATTGCATCTTGCATAAAATCCTCCATTTAAATTAATTTATATCTTGATAACTTATTAACGATTTACCCATACTCTTTTTTCTATGTAATAACCACTTCGTACTTGTACTTGTCTGTATCTACCTTCTCTCCAATAACATCTGTCATCGTAATGTCCGCTTACCCAGCGTTCTTCATATTCAGGAGATATCCAAATTTCTCTATATTCATAATGACCATATTGTCGCCTTCTTTGTTCGTGTCTGTCTCTTCTATGCCTCGGCGCTCGTTTGTACTTTCTTGTAGGTACTGGAATTGGAATCGGAATAAAAATAGGAGCAGGAGGATGTTTGAATAATTTTTCAAGTTTATCTTTTGCGGAAGCATAAGATGGTACTGTATTTAAAAGTGTAAAGGCCAAAATCATTGCTATTACTGAAATTATTTTTTTCATTTTTCCCCCTTTTTCTTTATTATAGTACTATAGTATCATAACTAACCACAGATGTCAAGAGTTATTTTTATTTTATTGTATTGTTTTGTTTTAAGATATATCTGTTAATGCTTTACCTCTAGCATTAGATTAGGAAGGGCTGAATGATAGTACAAAAGGAGTACATGATAATATATGGTTCTGTACTCCTTTTTAAATTATTTACATTTTACTTATAAAAACTTCCCAATTATCCATGTAGTGATCCCCTGTTATAATAAATCCCGGATCATTTTTAGAGTGATAAGTAGTACAATCTGGATGTCTAAGTGTAATAAAACCTGCTTTACAAACAGGATCGTCTGGATCAATGAATAACCATGTATTAAACATTTTTCTTTTTGTCCAAGGTCTCAACGATCTTCCTGGAGAAAAAGCAATACAGTACGCTGCACCGAATAATTTTTTATAAGCAATACACTCTGGTCCTGCTTTTGAATGCCCGGTTACAATAACAGGATATTTTATTTTATCTTTTATAAGTTCATGAACTTCAGTTGCAGCTGTTACAGCAACTTTCTTAATGCCTTTAGTACTCCACAGATTAAAATTCTTGAACCAATCCATTTTTTCATTCGACCCACAGAATGCAAGTAGATGAAATTTCGTACCATTGTACTCAATATCTGTGAATTTATATTCAGTTGTTCCTAAATCAATATTATCCTTATAAACATCTATGCAAGCATCGCATGTTAATTGAAATAATTTTTTCATATTTTATCCTCTGCTAAGTTTCCCAACCATGTATTACAATACCTTCCTCATCCATAAAGTCAGATATTGTATTTACTAAGTCTTTCATGTTTTTAAATTTACGTACTAAATCCATATTACTGTCGTAAATCCCAAGTACTCCTTTGAACTCCATTACAAAGTACTCAAGATTCCTTTTTAGATGCGGAACTCCATCTAATCCCAAATCAGGATCTTTGAAATTTGCCCAGAAAACAGAGCCATCATTAGATAAGGAGTACTGTTTACCATCTGTAAAGGTGTATATAATTTCAAAGTCTTTAGGAGAGTTATATATTTTCCCTTGTACTAATTTACCTTTAGCTTCTGTAATTAGTTCTTTATATGTTTTCATTGTATTTTAAGTTCCACTCCTACAATTCCATCAGATGTAAGTTTTTTATGTCTGCCTTTTGCATTAAGTTCTTCAAAGGTGTTTACAATTTTGAATTTAATTCCATATTCTTTTTCAAAATAATCATAGTAATGTCCACCTTTTGACCAGTTTGTTTTAATAGTTTTCATTGCTTTATCAGCACCGTAGAAATAAGAATCTATGTAAACAAGATTGCCTTTTTTGACATAAACTTGGTCTTTCATATCTTCACCCCATTCATCAGTATTTTTAAATATTTTGATGATATCAGCAGCTTTCATTTTCTTTGCTTCTAGTAGTTCTTTGTATGTTTTCATTTCTTATCCTTCCTTGTATTGTTAGTTTAAGTATTTATCAAAATAGAGAATCAATGTCTGTGCTTGAAGTATCAGAAAAATTGATATCTGCTTTCAAGGATTTAGTTATAAAATTATCTAGCTTATCTCTGAATACATCAATATTGAATCGTTTGTAAATATCTTCTTGTATCAGTCTACGTTCATTCTCGCCATAATAATAGAATCGTTCAAATGCTGCTATAAGTTCTTCTTTGTTATTTTTCTCTGTACAAACACTATTTAGATGTGTTGCAAAAACATCGTGTCCGTGATGAACTTGAGCTTTAGTCTTGAAATAGATTATCGGTACACCTCTGTTTAGTGCTTCAAATGCAGAAATACCGAATGTTTCGCAAAGGCAAGTACTAAGGTACATAGTACTTTTACTTACAGCCGTCATTATATCAGTATGTGGAATATCTAAACCAATGTACTTATCTTCGTCTTTATTAGCAGAATAGTACTCTTCGTTTTTATCTGTCTTAGATGAAGAGTTGAATGTTGTAAAAATTTTATAATTTATACAATCAACAATATTAGCAATCTTACTTAGTAGAAAGGGGTTTTTAGTATCACAAGCTCTTCCTACTGTTACCATGCTATGTAATTTTTGGGGTTCTGGCTTTAACTTCAAAGCAAAGGTAGGGTTAATGAATTCATCAGAAATCTGCAGGTCGAGCTGATATCGTCTTTTTGCTATATCTCGCCATGAGTCTCTGCAAAATTCAGAAACTGTTCCAGGAATAATGCCAATATCATTCAATTCAAGTAATCGTTTACTTTCGTGTACTGAACCAATGGATCCTGCTGATGCGTGGAGGATAATGTTAAACTTCTTATTATTCTTTATGCAAAAATTTATAAGTCTTGCATTGAATCTGTTTATAATAATTAGATCAGCATCAAGGAGTGCTTTCTCTACAATAGGAGAGTACTCTAAGTACTCAATTATTTTAGTACTATAACTTGAATGCTTTGAGCAATCGTATAGAAATTTCTCAACTCCTCCAAGTACAACTGTACCATCCTGAATTCTATATTTCCTTATGCTGTGATTCTGATAGGGCAAAAGAACTTTCATGTTTCCTCCATGTTTTTAGTACTTTACTTTTTCAAAATGTCAAGCCCATCAACAGCAGTACCACCACCGTTTATATAGAAGTATCCATTATCTTTTATTTTATTGACTTCTCCTGATTTTATTTTACCTTTACCATTTTTCTTGTAGTAAATTTTATCACCAACTTTTATTTTAGCAATATCATCTATGCTAAGGTAAGTATCTTTTTCAAGTAGTTCTTTGTATGTTTTCATTGTATTCCTTTATAATTTCAATCTTTTACCACAAACATCGCAAAAAGTTTGGCTATATTTTACGGACAGCTCACATGCAGCACAACTTTCTTGTTTAAGTTCCTGCTCGTGTATTTCTTTCATCTTTAGTTCAGGTGCTAAACCAGTACTTTCATTTATAATCTTTGCACCCTTACAAATAGGACATTCAAGATCATCTGTTGTAAATGCAGAAACTGTATCTATACCCGAACCTTTGCATACTGGACATAATTGAAACATAGTATCTCCTTATTAATTATTATAGTACTATAGTATCATAACTAACCACGGATGTCAAGAGTTATTGTGTTTATTTCATTGCTTTTTGTAATTTTTTATAGAACTTATGAGTTCCTTTTGCAGTCATACTTTTAAAAGTACTTTCATCCTCATCTACGAGTGCTTGTCGTACTTTAGTACCAGAAATATCTGCATCAGTTCGTTTTATTTCCTTAACAGATAACTGTAAAGTAAACATATCATTGTACCGTTTTATTTGTGCTTTATAACCTTTTGCTCTATCTGAACCAGCAAGAAGCACATAAGGCTCAAAACCATCATCCCTAAGAGGCGAAAGAAAATCACCAATAAATCCAGATCTGATTTCAAGTACTTTAGGCTTTTGTTTACATGAAGCCTGCAAAATATTTTTAACTAAACCAAATGAGAAAGGGGAATTAGTATTATCTGATGTAACAACTGCAACAACAACTGGTTGCTTGTATTTTTTCACTGCATCATCTATAATTTTGATGTGAGCAGCTGTCGGCGGTTGTAATCTCCCCATAAAAACTGAAACACCATATTTTCCAGGATCCTTGTTAACAGCATTTAGTGCAAGTGCTTCCATCCAAACTTGTTTGAAATTTTTCATTTTTTTTTCAAAGTCCTTATGAAATGTACATATTCAATTCATATTCGTTAGAGCCCGTGCCTCTATTGTATATCTGCACATGCAATTGTTTTTTCTGTAGTTTAGTCTTCTTATATAACTCAAATGAAAATTTGTTTGTTTTTCCAGCACGAGGTCTAATAGGACCAAGACCAACTTTTGTTGCTAACTGATCTCCTTTATTATCATGTACACTTGGATCATCAAACAAATAGCCTTTCTTTTTTGCAAAAGCCTCTACTTCTTGAATAGCTTCCGAATAAGTGTTATGATATAAAATGTACTCAGACTTCTTTTCTATAAGCTCTTTGTAAGTTTTCATAACATCCCCTAACTTAATTTAACTTGTACATCCAAATCCTGATCAAGTTTCAATTCAATAGTCTTTAGGTGTTTTTCTTTCCATGTATGCTGTACTTTTTTAAAGTCTTTATCATAGAAATTTACTAAGTACTCTGAACCTTTTTTAACGATAACAAAATATGTTCCGTTGATTGTTAACTGATCGCCAATTTTACCTTTTGTACCTTCTAGTAGTTCTTTGTATGTTTTCATTATTTTCCTTTAATTGTTAAGTACTAATTTGTTTAGTAATGCTGTTGTAATTGAAAATAAACAAATTATAACTGTTAATGAGCCGATAAGAAATGTCATATTATCTCCTTTTATGATTGATTATAGTACTAATATATCATAAAGCTTTTGAAATGTCAACACTTATTATCGTTTTTTATAAATCTTTCATAGCATCAGCTATTGCTTGTTTGTTTTTCTTAATGAATGTATGGATACCTTCTTTGCCTTTGTACATCAGTTTGTACTCGTCACCATCTAACTTGGAAGAAAATTGCTGAATAACTGCATCAATTTTCTTTTTTGTTATAGCATTTTCAACATCAACTGAATTCCATTTTTTCGATTTCGCGATATCTTTAGCAATATAACCAATAACTTTATCATCAGCCATTTCTAATAATTCTCTGTAAGTCCTCATTATTTTCCTTTATCTTCCTTCTCTGTATGTTTTAATTCTTTTAGTACTGATCCAACAATATCTTTAGGAGCACCAGAATTGAAAAATTCCTCAAATGCTTTCTGTGCTACTTTACCACCGATTGCAAGAGTCAGTACTTGTATTACACTATCTGAAAACACAAGCATAGAACCTGCTTGTATACTCAACCAAGCCCATGGTCCCATAATGCCAGCAACAATTAGTAAAGTTACCAATCTCATTAAAGATGATTGGTCTCTGTGATCATTCAGTACTCTTTTCAATTTACTTCTTACCTCTTACCTTTCTGCGGTTGTTTTTTGAACTTATCTGGTCTGTCTTTATTCATCCCATAAGCATCTTTACCGCCACATTTTGAGCAGGTACTAAAACCATCTCTTGCAACCTGTTCAAGTTCTGTACACATGCACCAATGTTGTTCTGGATTTGATTTCATTCCAATCCTCCAATTAGTCAGTTAATAATTTTTATAGTACTTATCTATTATTTTATTATATTTATCTTTTTTATAACCTAAAGTTTTTTCAAATTAATTTTTTTGTTTTCATTGGATTTCCTTTCTAAGATAAATAATACTAACAAGTTGACGGGAACTCAATCCTTTCAAGTTCTTTGGTTGCTTCTAACAACCTAAACGTCAACTTGCTTCTTAGTTATTTATCATACCAAGAAAATCAATAATTATTATAATAAGTATCTATCATATCTGTGTACTTTTTTAATATTTTTGTTCCTAATTTTTTATCCATATAGTCAAATGATGATTTCTTCACTTCCCAATCAGTAACAGGATCATCTCTGTATAATTTTTGTGAACCCTTGTCAATCATGGCTTTTACATAAGCATCAACAGCTTTATTTTGGTCTTTTTTATTAAAATATTTTTGGATAATATCTATAATTCCTACAAAAGAGTCAAACTTTTCAAGATCCTTTTTAGTTCCTTTCTTTCTAAATAATTTATTAAAAATTTCCGGGATATCTTTCGTGTAAGTTCCATCTTTAGGAGGAATCATTTCCCAAATATCGTTCTTTGCATCTATAAGTTTATATTTTGGTCGAATTCCTCTTTGAACTGACCAAGCATACATGTGAACTGTTTCTTTTTTTACGACAGGTTTCTTTTTACCTTTCTGAATATTAAGAGTACTTTGGAAAATATAATCAATAGCTCCAATTATTCTTTTATGCGAAACACCTTTTATTCCCTGCTCTATATCTTTCCATGCAGAACTTCTACTCCAGTGACTAAAGGGAGTTGGCATACCATCATCACCCACTTGCACAAATTCAAAATCGCATTGTATTGCAAGTTTCTTTTTAACTAATTTTCTTTTCTTTTTTTTCGCCATTACCAATTCTCCTTTGGTCCTCTACCTTTAATCCAATTATCTGTTTTCAATATAGGATCATCAATAAAAACCATTATAATTTTTCCTATTTTAGTATGAAAATATTTTCTGCCTTTTTTCTTTTTACTCATTTTCATTTTTGTTATTTTAGAAGCAGTTTTACCAAAATTAGGATTATTTTCACCATTATATAAACCTTCTTTAGCTTTTCTCATTATATCGCAAGATTCTTCAGTATGGTGACGTCCAAACATGGCATTATTTTTTCCTTTCCTTGTTGCAGACCAATGTTTTTTTAAAGCATCAGAATGAGGAATACCAGTTCTATCAGGATAACCATTAGCTTGTTTACATAAATTATAATAATTTTTGTTTACAGCAATATTATATTTTTCATGTAATTGTATTTCTAAATCAGCTGCTTCCTTTCTTGTTCTGAATACTTGCAGTACTTTGTATTCAAAATTATCTGTAGTTTTTTGTTCTTGTATAAATGCTTCATCGGTGCTTGAACTAAAATATTTTATACCGATATCTTCTTCTGGTTTACAATTACAAGATCTTACACCAATATATGCCATACCATTGGTAATGTTAGTTATTTCATAAACATAGTGTTGTTTCATAGGATTTCCTTTCTTTGATATATACTATAGCAAACAAGTGGGATACCTACCTTTCAGTATCTTTGGTTACTGATAATAACCTAAACACTTGTTTGTTTCTCATTAGTATTTATCCTATCAAGAAATTCCTTATTTTCCTTTATAATATCCTGGATTATTTTTGTATCATCATAATTTGCTTTCTCGTAGAACTCGCGGCAATGTGTCTTAGTTTCTTTTATAGTATCAAAATTTTTAAAACAATATGGACAGATCATTCGTCAACATCTTCCCAAATTTCGACCTCCATTTCAATCAATGCAGATATTTGACCAACAGCAGATTGGGATTGCCCCAAGTATTTCATAGTACCAAATTTCTGGTATTTTTTAAAGAAAGCATGCAGTTGTTTTTCCAGTTGATCTGATAACTGAATGTCAATGTCTCCGGTTTTCTGCTTGAACTTCTTGTACTCTTCATCGGTAATATTAAGATTGATGAAATGCTGTGAAGAGCCAGAGAATAGCTTACCAGATGTAATATAAGATTCGTTATCCCAAATTTTAAAGCCATATTCTTTGGCAAATATTTTGTTCATACTAATTAGATTACTAATTAGATCCTTGACAAATTTAGTCCTCTCTATTTTGCTCATATCAATAGGAGTTGCAGAAATATCACCAACTTTAACATTCCCGCCCTCTGCTAAAAAATCACTGAATAGTACTAAATTTCCACCCATATTTTATCCCATACCGTCTATTACATTTTCAATGTCTTGCCATAGTTTTTTTAATTTTCTATTGCCATCTTTATAATCTTTTGCAGTGATTTTTACCATTGCACTCATAGCATCATGGAACTTGTCGTACTCTTTAGCAAATACTTTGTTTTTGCCGTAAATGTTTTCTTGTAGTATTTCTTTGAATTCTTTCATCCGTCTTTCCTTTATCTTTTAGAAAATATTATTGAATTAGTAACAAAAGAAACTGATGCAATACTATATTTTTTCTCTATCTTTTTAAATGAACTTGATTTTAAAGTTTCATTAGTGAATGTAACATAAACTTCCTTGCCTGAAAGGAAAAGGTCGTCTATTGCAAGCTGACCAAAAACTTTCTTGAAAATCTTCTCGTGATCTTCTAACTTTTTCGCTTCTTCCAGGGGTTGTTCGCAGTTTTGTAGTATTTCTTTGTATTCTTTCATGTTTTATTATTTCTCCTATGAAAATTCACCAAAATCTATTTTTACTTGTGCAGAAGATACTGCGAATACTTTACCAATATTCTTAGCTGATTTAGATTGAAATTTATCGAAATCAACGAAA
>Ga0307989_1001110_pt1 | contig 15201 bp, 13 predicted proteins | sample EllFjometagen185_FD_203164 | JGI IMG/M metagenome (GOLD analysis project Ga0307989, IMG submission 203164) | Marine microbial communities from Ellis Fjord, Antarctic Ocean - #185 | ecosystem: Environmental > Aquatic > Marine > Unclassified | place: Southern Ocean | collected 2014-10-08
ATTGGGACAACTAACCGATCACTTCAATCAAATGATTTCCAGATTTAAAGAGATGCTCCATTCAAAAGAAAGGCTTTTATTAGATGTCAGCCATGAATTGCGCTCTCCTTTAACCAGAATGAAAATCGCTATAGAATTTCTACCCGATAGTAAACATAAATTAAGTATTAATGAGGATATTAATTCTCTGGATACAATGCTCACAGAATTATTGGAATCTGCCAGGCTGGAAAGTAGCTTTGGCAAGCTAAATCTAGTAGAGTTGAATATCAATCAGGTCATTCAGAATGTCATTTCAGGTTTTACAAATCAACCGGTTGATATCAAATTAACCAGTGTGCCTGAAGATATTTTTGCAAAAATCGATCAGATGCGGTTCGAGATTGTCCTTAAAAACTTGATCAATAATGCCATTAAATATACAAAAAATGATCTGTCGCTAGACATTGAATTACAACAAACTTCCAATGAAGTGCTGATTACCGTGGCAGACCATGGGAGAGGTATCCCTGAATCTGAGTTACCTTTCTTATTTGAACCTTTTTATCGCGTAGATAAATCTCGATCGAAAAAAACAGGTGGGTTTGGATTGGGGCTAAGTATTTGTAAACAAATTATTGAAGCCCACAAGGGATCCATAAAAATTCAGAGTGTACTAGATCAAGGAACTAAGATTATGATTTCAATACCTTTTTAATTATGCCCTTAACAATTTTCCCAATTGCAAGATATCAATAGCTTTCTGAGGGTCTTTTTCGTTTTGAGCACCCTCTTTTATTAAATTATGCCTGGGAACCGGGTTAATCAATTCATTTAACTTAAACAGTTCTTTGATAATTTCCACAGGAAGTTTAACCGGTTTCCCTGTACCAGGAGCAACAAGCTTCAGTCTCATAAAGTTTTCCAATGAGCCTTTGTCCATACTAAGATTTAATAGTTGATCCAGTGTCGCTGTTTCCGTCATACAGACGACTTTGTTTTCAAATATTTTAGGAAGCACTTTATTTAACTTATTCTTCGAATCTTCAATAATACCTTCATATTCTGCAACTTCTTCTTCTGACAGTGCTAGTGTTACACCTTTATCGCCACCAGACTTTTCAATCGCCTGAATCATTATCACTTTTTCCAGAATATCCGGATTTAGGATTTCGAACATATTTTGATAAAAAGGAATTAGAGTATCACTAAATTCATTTTTAATTTTAATTGATGTGTATTTAATAAAGTCAGGTACAAAGTTTTTCAGTTGATCAATTTTTCGAATCAGTTCTAAAAATACCTTCGCACTCTTCGCTTCTCCGAAGTTTGGATCACTGGCTGTGGCAAACAGTTTTTTTAATCGTTTCTCCTGTTTTTCCAATTCTCTTTTTGAATCTTCTCCAATACCCTGACACTTTTCAGCAATACTCTTTTTAAATTTTTCGATATCTTTGGCTAACACAATAGCGGTTTCTTCCTGTTTCATTCGTCTTATTTTTGATAACTTCTTATTCATCGCACGAAGTTTTTTATCCACCTGTTTATTAATCTCTTCAATTCTTTTAACTGCCAGCTCCTTATCATTTTTCATCCTTTCCTGAAAGCGATCCATCAATTTGGTATTTGCCTGTCTCTGAAAGATAGTACACTGGATCATGATGGTCATAATCTGCATTAAGGCGTTTTCCCTGATATCCAGGCGATTCAATTCTACCTCTTCAGCTTCAATTTTTTCCAGAAGTTCCAGTTTTTCGTCTGAACTCATGTCATCAAATTGTGATTTTTGACTCTTTTTTTCCTTTTCCTTTTGAATTTTTTCAAACTGCTTTTTCAACTTTTGTTTTTCTTTATCCAGTCGAAGTTCTTCTTTTGTAATCTTGCCTTTATACTCTTCAAACTCAATGCGTTTGGTCTTATCTATTGAGTCACTCTGGTCAATTTTTTCCTGAAACAGCGCTATTTTCTTCTTCTCCTCGGCAACCTTTTGTATTCTACTTTTTAATTCCTTTTTAACTCCAAGCAGCTCTCGCAATTTAGCATCCTGTTTATTTAGCGAACCTTCAGCTAAACTGGGATCAATTTGTTCACGCAGTTTTTCCACATCCCACAAAGATTGATCAGGGCGATCAATCCCCAAAATATATTGTTTTGTAAACATCCACCAATCAGAATCGTCTTGGGGCACATCAATAAAGCTGGAACCCATGCTCATAGAATCCAGCATGTTTTGATTAAATGTGTGTGTTGTGTAGATGCCTTGTTTAGTTTTTAATTTTTTGGTGAGTCCCTCTTTCCTTTTTTTCGCCCTTAGTGCAATCAACGGTTTACGAAATGTTTTTTTGGTTCGATCGGTTTCAAAGGAACCCAAAAATATATTTTTGATTTCAATGGCGCGTTCTAAGGCCGGTTTAAATATTGTCGTTAAATAATTTAAAACGTATCGATTTGTAGTAGCTGTTACCAAGGTACAGAAATATTTCATTAAAAAGTTTTCCATACCTTCGTAAATAAATTGGTACCAGTAAAGCGTCATCACCTGTGACTCAAAACTTTCTACCCCCATGGCATCATCAAAAGCATCTACATCCTGGGCAACATCTTTAGATAAGGAGGCTTTACCAAACTTAAACGGCTGGTAAGCTTCAATCAATTGAGAAAGATCCTTTTTTAAGGGTTCCAGTGCAGAAGAAACATCCTGAAAACTGGAATTTTTATCTATTTTATTTAAATAAATAATTAATTTAGCTTTATCCCAATTTTTCGGATCAGCATAAAATCCAATGGTTTTAAAATAAAGTTTTGCTATCAAACCTTCGGTATGTCTCTGTGTTGCAGCTCCTTTACTTCTGATACTTTTTGCAGGTAATAAAAACTTAATGGGTGTCCACGAAATGATAACGGCGTCAAACTCTGATCCTATCTTTTTTTGTGCTGTTTCTCCCTCACCAGACTCGTCCAGTTCTGGTAATCCTCCAGTATCACCGGTATATTTTTTAATTTCTGAAACTGTTGATTTATAGGCAACTTTATATAGTTTTGATGCGTTTTTAGATGTAAAATTTAGGGCAGAGCGGGTTGCCTTCATTTGTTCCATGATAGTTGTTTTTTTTAAAAAATTGAAACTATCACCGGAATGTTTTATTTTTCTAAAATAGATCCATTTGGGACCAAGCATTTGCTGTGCAATCAGTTTCAGCAAATACATCTTATCCAGCAGAGATTGATCCTCCAGATCTTTATAAACAGTTTTAATCAGCATAAAAAATAAGACCGAATGTGTTGTGATGAAACGATAAATGAGTATTCAATGTCATCTATTTATTTTCTTAACTATCATATGTTCCCCCCGATTGCCTAGTGAAATTCACCAATGTCATAATTCCCGAACAATATAGCATATTTTAAACCGAATTACTTGAAACAAGAAATAGTTTTCGACATTTAGACGCTTTTAGCTGGATAAATAATGGGAGATTCTGGACAAATAATATAATATGTGATGATATTGGATTATTCAAAGTCGTATTAATTCACTGTTTGAACCAGTTATTTTATAATAGTTTTCCAAAACTATATTTTTTAAAATTAGTAATTAAAAGTATCGGAGTATTGATGAAAATCACAGGAAAAGCTCAACAACTTGCAGATGTGATGGTCCAATTAAGCATTAAATATTATGCCACTGAATGGATGATGGGGCTTGAATTCGAATTATGGAATGAAGTGCTTGGAAATCTGGATTTATTATCAAAATCTGAAGCTGTAAAATTAAAAGACCTTTCTATCTCGTGTGATGGTTGGGTTATGATGAATTATTCAAATGATAACCTGGAATTCATTTCCCTCAGCGGATGGAAAAATAAATTCCGGGAAAAAAGTCCGTTTTAAGCGACCGTATTTTGAATTCAAAAAATAACGACTATGGTTTTATGTGAACAAATTGAAAGCGCATCTTTTAGGTTCCTTTCACATCACACCACCTACAGAAAACATTTTTTATCTTGGTATCAGCAAAGGATAGAAATGTACCTTCACACCGCTTAGTAAAATCTGAAAATGAAAATCGGAATAGTGCTCAATAAAAATCATTTTAATATTTTTATACTGATATTCACACTTTTGACGACATTTGCCTGCTCCAGAGTTCCGGTACCCATTGTCAGTGAAAGTATTCAACTACATTGTGAGGTTTGGAGGCAGAGCGGTTATACAAAGCAGGGGTTTCCTCCATCCGTCTATGCCGCTTTTATTTACTATGGAATTTAATTAACGACCCATTAATATCGGAGTGTCTAATATGAGCCAACAAATGTTTATTGTCTGCCTTGACTTAGAAGGCGTATTGATTCCAGAAATCTGGCATGAGGTTGCAAAACAAACAAGTAACAAAGATTTACTGGTAACCACTAGAGAAATTCCAAACCTTGAAGAACTATTTGCTTTTCGACTGAAAGTATTAAAAGAGGAAAAACTCCGTTTAATTGATATTCAAAAAATAATTAAAGGAATGTCTCCGTTATCAGGCGCTGTTAACTTTTTAAATGAGCTAAGAAAAATCTCACAGGTCATTATTTTGTCCGATATTTTTCAGCAGTTTTATGATCCTTTTGCGCCAAAATTGGGTTACCCGACAATTTTATGTCATGCATTAGGTGTTGATCCAGATGGCTTAATTGATAGTTTTGACTTAAGACTGGATAATCAAAAACAAAAAGCAGTGGAAGCCTTGAAGAAATTAAAATACACGGTTATTGCAGCTGGAGACTCTTTCAATGATCTGAGTATGATTCAAAATGCTGATTTGGGTATTTTTTTCAAGCCACCACAACTCATAACAAGCCAAAATCCAGACATACCAGTCACAGAAAACCATGAGCAGTTACTGATTAAAATAAATCAATTTATAAAATCTGAAACTGACTAAATCGATGATCACCGGGGAAAAAGGGTCTGATTTTATAGACTCAATATTAGATCTACAATATTACTGGAATGGGCTTGAGGCAGTTAAAAATTGTTAACGGGAAGTCATACGTTCTTTTTTTTCTTAAATTTTTTCTCTAATGTTTATGGCTTCCCGTTAATAGTTACAATCCTATAATTTGTTCCCAATCGATGATACCACCTCTTACGGTATACACTCTAAATTTACAGGCTTCGAGTAGTTTTGAGGCTTGTATACTCAAACTGCCATCATTACAAATCAGTAAAGTGGTTCTCTTGGCATCCAAATTTGGGATTTCCTGACTAATCTTGCTAAGAGGTATATTGATTGAATTAGGGAGAGATTTTATTTGAAACTGTTCTTCTGAGCGGACATCGATAAGTTGTATATTTTCTGCTTTTAACATATCTCTGGCATCAATTACATTTAATTCGGTTTCCATAACTAACATTCCTGAACGATTGATTGATATATTCTAGTGATTTGGCTTACCGTTTTATCTGTTAGTAAGTCGTGTTAGATTAAAAGGATATATATACCAGAGATAAACCGTCAATAGCTCATGGATTTCTCTGGATATTCGATATAGGCGGATTTTTAATAAGATTATCACCTTATTGGCAGCCAATTCATTTTTCTCCCGTAGAATCAAAGCCTTGATGGATCCTTCAGACCTTGAGTCGACTCAGAAGTACCAATTTTGTGGAAAAGTAAGCCAGGAAAAATAAAAAAAATGTGGCTTACTGTTATTGGTTTAAAATTTTGGTGGTTTGGGACCCGAACAGCGGTCTGTCAATCGGCATGTGGTTTTGTGATTTGAACTTAGAGTAGAAGTCCTTGTAGAATCAATAATTAGGCTTAAGAAAATTGCTATTTCTTAAGTTGTATGAAATGGTATAAAAACTTATCTAAAAATTTATTAAGGTGATTTATTATCATGGAGTTAAAATATGACATTTGATAACTTTTATTCCAAACTTCCTCTTATCGCTATTCTAAATGGTCTAAAACAGGAAAAAGCAATTGAAACCGGTAGAGTATTAATAAAATCAGGATTTAAACTGATAGCGGTCTCATTGAATTCTAAAAATGCGCTTCAATCAATTGCTTTGATGGTAAAAGAATATGGAAATAAGGCCTCAATTGGGGCAGGATGCGTATTGACAACAAAACAAGTATCTGAAGTAGCAAACATAGGAGCTCAGTTTATAGTTTCACCCAATTGCAAAATAGAAGTAATCAAACAAACTAAGCAACTTGGACTAAAATCGATACCTGGCATTGCTACGCCAAGCGAAGCATTCAATGCACTGGAATATGGTGCTGATATTTTATCCGTATTCCCGGCAGAATTAATCCTTCCGGTTAATATTAAAGCGGTGTTGCCGGTTTTACCAAAAAATACCCAGTTGCTGCCAACAGGTGGTATAGACCTTAACAAGATGGTGCCTTATTCCAAAGCAGGTGCTTCCGGATTTATATTTGGTGGCATATTATTCAAGCCATACTATCTTTTGTCTCAAGTCGAAGAAAATGCTCTCAGAATCATTACAGCCTACCAAAACCGGTGTACTTAATTCAACTCCGCATAGAGCTGTTTCACAGCTCTTGTAGCAGATGTCAGCGCCCCTTCAAGGTAGCCACCGTGCTGATCCGCAGTTTCTGTTCCGGCAAATAAAAGGGTTTGATTCCATATAGAAGTTTTGCCTTCCGGTGGATGATAAAATGGGTGTTCGACCATTGGTGGCTGATCATATTCAGTAGCCGTAAACCGCTCCTGAGCCCAATCCTGATAAAAAAAGGCTGTCGGCTGAGAGGCTGGTGCTCCAAAAATGAGTGCCAGTTGAGAGAGAATCGCATCACCGGGATGAGCCTGCTTGCGTTGTACAGCAGGAATACCAACAAAACCAGTCAATCCGTATGGTCCATGCTTATCATTAGATCCATCATGAATTTCCCCCAAAGGTCCTATTTGGCTGAACGCCTGACCTGACAATCCTGATTGCCGCCAAAAAGGGTTATCATAAAGTGCATAAAATTTTGCCTGACCGGCCATCCATGTACCTATTTTCAACATCGACTGGGCCAAGGAATGAGAAAAATCCGGAGTGAAAAGAATTGTGGTCGCCGCAAGCCTCGGAGGTATAGCAAGGATAACATTTTTAGCAATAAATTGCGGCCAGGGCTCGTTTTCCAGCTCACCGACACTAACTAAAACCTTACCATCTTTACTTTCAATCTGACAGACCGGGCAATTCAACTTAATCTTATTTTGGGGAATTGCTTCATAGAGTTTCGTAATCAATGCCATCATACCACCGGATAGCCGCCAGGAAACAGGGTCCGCAGGATAGCCTTTAACTGTCTGGACACCGCTATTTACACTCTGGAAACGACCATAACCCTCCTCATACTGTTGAAACCCTTTGAGGTTTAATATCTTGATAAGATTTGCCATTTCCGGATGAATGTCTGGCCAGTACCAAGAGGGGCCAAGATCTGAAGCATATCCCTGATGATCTGGACTCAGAATTCTACCACCAATACGGTTACGGGCTTCTAACAAAATAAATGATTGGTTTTTTTGAGACAACAGATTGGCAGCATAAATACCACTGAGTCCACCACCAATAATTATTGTATCGATTCTTTCAGCTTGCATACTAACACCGGATAAACAGAATGGGTTTGAAATAAGTTCTGGATTCTTTACCAGTTATACCTTTATCCTTTCATGCTCAATTTCTAATGATTAATATGTCAAATTATTAAAAAAAATTATGTGATGATCGTCAAGAGATGTATGGATTAGACAGATACCTCGTTCTTAGCCAGAGAATCCTGGTTTGATAGAATCTGAGTTATTAGGATTGGTAAAAGTTATCAAATTATTGCAGGGTATTCCATAATTCTTGTTTTTGTACATCTGTCGCTACATTACTACTGACAGAACATACTATAAGATGATGCATGATTTTTAGCGGTATTTTGCATACCTGATCAAACTCCCCCTTCTCTATTCTTGTATCTAAAATTTGTGGATCAATATTCTCAAAATGATCTAATCGAATCCAGGTGTCTTCTTTTAAATAGGTTGAATGCAGTGGTAAAAAAAAATTTGGAAGTTCATCTTTAACTTGGCAACCAGCTTGTTTTCCGCGGTATTTACTGGGATGTGAAGTTGTTTTTACAGCTATATAGGGGTGGGTTGTGCCATCGTTCAAGATAACTAATAGTTCCCGGACTTGTTGGCCATCCTCAAATTGATAAATGTTATCAAAAAAAACTGTTCCAGGTATCATTTGCAATCACTTAAAAGTTTTCAGTCTCTCCGTTTTAAAAAGATTATACTTTTAGCGGTATCTATATTATTGGTCAAGCTTGCAAAATTTATTTTGCCTTTATAGATGAACGCGGTTTGCAACCCCAAACCTTTAAGATCAATTCTATCTACAATAAGAATTTCATACCAACTATCCCTTCCTTGAAACTATTAGGAAAGTGATCAGAAAAAGCCTTAATTGCATTAAGCCCGGTACAATGTGTGGCTGTGATTATTGTAGGATTAATCTCTTTAAAGTAATCAATGGTTTTTTTAATTTCAGGCGCTTTTGCCATTGCTAAATGAAATCCCCCAATCACCGCATGGACTTTGTCAATTCCAGTAATTTTTCGAGCGTAGTTGATGGTGTTGATGATTCCCGAATGCGCACACCCTGAAATAATCACCAAACCTCTATCCTTCAGATTAATAATAATCGACTGATCATCCTCGATATCATCCCGTAGAAATTTGTCACCATCTCTATAAAGGCGATTCTTCGGGCGGCCGATTTTCTCAAAGCTTTCCCTGGGAACATATCCACTGGTCCAAACACCTGGTTCCAACTTTTGTGGTGTTTCCGCTACAATTACTTTTACCCCTTTTGCTTCCCATTCTTTTAGGATATTAAAAACTGAGGGGCCCTCCATCTTCCCACTCTTTTCTATCCGCCAACGTTCTCGAAGCGCAGCTGGATGGGCATAAAGCGGTAGCTTCGAATCCTCGATCCATTGTTCAACTTCACTAGCGGATACATCACGACACCAGTTTTGCTGTTCAGGGGATTCGCCAGCCAATTCCCGTAAATCCAAAAAAGCTGAAATGCCGGTATAATGGTCGTGATGTCCATGACTAAGCACAATTTTTTTAACATCAACGGGATTAATTTTCAAACGTTTTATATTCTCTGGTAACGCAATTTTAGAGACTCCGCCATCAAGTAAAATACTATCGGATTGATTTTTCGTGTGAAACATCATCGAAAATCCGTGCTCCGCTAAAAGAGGAACCCTAGTAAAATATTTTACCGTTTCAGTGGCTTTAAATTTCGTTATCAAATCCGCTTTATTATCGACGAGTATTCTAATGGTCACATTGCTTACTTCTCCAAATCCAGATAATTGAGTCATGTTACCAATCTCCTTTCAAATCGATTTAGTATTTAAGTAATATATCTTCTCTTTCAATCTTAACCAGCCTGCAATTTCATTCCTTATTAATTTACTATTGGCAGGTTCGGAAGCAATAGACAATATCTTTTTACATGATAAATTGATACTCAGACCTAAATCGAATTGTTTCCATTAAGCATGCTAATACCTGTTAGCTTAAAATTTAAAAGCTGTAAGGACAGTGATTATTACAATCAATATCAGAAACATGGTGGGAATTATGGTGGATGCAATAACTTCGGGATGTTTACAAGGATTTAAGGCCCGCTTATCATTAAAAAGCAACGGCCATTGCAAGTGACAATTCACGCCGATGTTTCTCTTTGGAATCTTTATGAATATTTAACCCTTCCCCATAGGTGAAAAAAATCGGTAATCCCTTTAAAGATCGTATGCCATAAAAAAAACCGACTCCCAAACCTCCAATCGTTTGTGATTCAGGGCTTGGATCAAGGTAATCTACAGTGAATCTATGAAATGAAGCCCAATCTATTATGATTTGTAGTTTTCTATCTTTTTCAAATTCGATCTCTTGCAAAAGACGAAAGGCGACGACATCTTTAACACGGAATTCATTTCGATAATACCCCAAAACTGGATATTGACCGGCCATACCTCCCACACGATAACCACTGATAAGATCCAGGTCTGTTCCTGTTCCAGCAGAATAGCTGGTATCTAAATGACCAAATTCAGATTGCTTAAAAGTATGCTCCCATTTCAACTGGAATCGTTTAAATGTCTTTTTGGAAGCGGCATCATTGTCTAATCCCCAGTTATGCCATTGATTTCTATTGCCATTGGTTAAGGAGACCATCAACCCATCCTTATCAGATAGCATAGCCCCATCATAAAACATTTTAACACCATTTTGATCCACAAGATGATTATCGGGTGGTTTGACTTCTGAATTACTGAAGATCGTCTGTTTAAACCACAAGGACTTCCTGGCTACTTCCGCCTGAACTGACCACTGATTATTAATGGTATACTTTGCAAATATATTAACCATCAGACTGTTCCCCTCAAAGGTTAATTTTTCATTCCGAGAACCATTGATATAGATATCGCTTCCAAACCCTTCTGACATCATTGTCCCCGCTAGTTGATATCCAAATTGAAGATCATAATCCAGCGGATATGTAAAACCAGCAATTAAGGTAGATGTTTCAAGAAAAACATCTAAGGTAGCATCACCCGAGTAATTAGAACTCTGGTGTTTCCAGATAATTAACGGTGTCGACAAACCTTCCTCAGAAGCAAGGGGTGCCATATATCCTAGCGCGATAATATTAGGATATTCCTGAGGCACTTCTGAATAAGCAATAATTGGGAGCAATAATAAAAGTAGGCTATAAAGCTGATTAATCACTTTTAAGCGATTTTTAATCGAAGTCATTTTCCCCCTTGGAGTAACATCAAAAGAAATTAATTATTCCAATCTTTGATAACAATTATCGAAAAACTAACATAGCTCTTTTAATTTTGACTATTGAAGAATAAGTTGGGGATATTCTAAATTTATTTTATAGCTGGAGGCCCTGGAACTTCACCGACAGGGAAAAGAAACCAAATTCAAGACAAGGGTTGAATAAGAATAAATAACCCTCACCTTCAAAGACACAGCCATAGTGGAGATTTTCTGATGTATGATTTTAATAAAATAGTTGATCGTAAGCAAACAAATAGTCTTAAGTGGGAGTTCATGGATATCTTGGAGCCCGATTGCTCCCCGGATGCAATTCCTTTCTGGGTGGCTGACATGGATTTCCCTTGTGCTGAACCAATCATTGAAGCCTTACATAAAAGAGTGAATCATCGAATTTTCGGCTATAGTTCAAACAGAACAGATGCCTATTATGAATCCATTTGCAACTTTTACCAACGGCGATTTAACTGGAAGATTGCGGCTGAGAGCATCTGCTATAGTCCAGGGATTGTCCCGGCGCTAGGCTACCTTATTGATCTACTCACCGAACCTGGAGAGGGTGTTATTCTCCAATCCCCCGTATATTACCCTTTTACTAAAATGATTGAAACCCACCAGGTTTCTAGAATCGCTAATTCACTGATTGATAATAATGGCTATTATGAAATGGATTTTGAAGATCTAACAAATAAGGCGAAAGATCCGAATAATAAACTGTTATTATTTAGCAGTCCGCACAACCCGGTGGGCAGAGTATGGCAGAAAGATGAATTAATCAAACTGGTAAGCATATGCTTTGAAAATAATGTAAAAATAGTATCCGATGAAATTCATTGCGACCTACTTCGACGAGGCGTAACACATATCCCGCTTGAAACCCTTTTCCCTGATGATAAAGATAAAATAATCACGTGTATATCTCCTAGTAAAACCTTCAATATGGCAGGCATGATGATGTCCAGTATCTTGATTCATGATCCTAATCTTAAAGAAAAATGGAATCAACATGTCCATGGAAAGTTAGGGCTTTTTCAACCACCTGCACTTTCTATTGTTGCCTCTCAATCTGCCTATAATGATGGAGAGGAATGGCTGGAATATCTTTTAGATTATCTTGATGAAAATATGAATACAGTTGAAACATTTTTAAAAGATAATTTACCGAAAGCAAAATTTCTAATTCCTGAAGGCACCTATTTAATATGGATTGATATAACATCTTACAGCAATGATATCCCGGCACTTGTTAAAAAACTCGCCATAAAAGGGGGTATATTACTAGAGGCTGGAAAAATATTTGGGAAAGAAGGAAAAAATTATGTTCGTATGAATGTTGCCTGCCCCCAGGCGTTATTAAAAGAAGGACTAAAAAGATTAGCCGCTACATTGGGGCAGGGGGAGTAGGGGGACTGCGACACTGCTCACTTAACAACATTTGATGATGTAGTTAAGTGATCTACTTTGTATCTGATTTAACGGCTGTGTCGAGCCCTAGGTGCCCGACGTTTTCGGGAATGAAATACCGGTTTGGGATCAGGGGTTAATACTCGATTAGGATCCGGTTCAAATCCGATTATGGTTTCTTTAGGGATTGATTGTTTCACCATCTTTTCGATCTGGACTAAGAGCTTTTTCTCTTCGCCACTCACCAGGGAAACCGCTTGTCCACCTGCCCCGGCGCGACCTGTTCGTCCAATACGGTGAACATAGTCCTCAACCACATCAGGCAGCTCAAAATTAACCACATAGGGTAATTGTTCAATATCCAACCCACGAGCGGCAATATCAGTGGCTACCAAGGCACAAACTTTTTGATTTTTAAAATCAGCTAACGCACGGGTACGGGCATTCTGACTTTTATTACCATGAATAGCAGCAGCATTGATGCCATCTTTTTCCAGTTTATTCCGTAAACGATTGGCACCACTTTTAGTACGGGTAAAAACTAATACCTGAGGCCAGTTTCTTTCACGAATTAAATGACTGAGTAATTTTGATTTTAAGGGTTTATCCACGGGATGAACCAGTTGTTCAACTTTTTCGGCTGCAGAATTACGGGGAGCCACTTCAATCCGCTCCGGTGATTGCAACAATCCCTTAGCCATTTGACGAATATCATTGGAAAAGGTAGCAGAAAACAGCATATTCTGGCGCTTCTGGGGAAGAAGTTTCAGAATTCTGCGAATATCATGGATGAATCCCATATCCAGCATCCGATCTGCTTCATCCAATACCAGGTATTCCACCTGGGACAAATCAGCATCGCCTCTGTTTTGAAGATCCAGTAAACGTCCCGGAGTAGCCGTGAGAATATCAACACCTTTTTTTAAGCGTTTGATTTGGGGATTGATATTAACGCCACCGAATACAACTGTTGCTTGTAGTGGTAAAAACTGTCCATAAGTATTGAAGCTTTCGTCAATCTGGGCTGCTAATTCACGTGTCGGAGTTAATACCAAAGTTCTTATTTTTCTTTTGGTATTAGTCTTGGTGGCATTAAGTAGTTGCAATATTGGTAGAGCGAAACCAGCTGTTTTTCCAGTTCCGGTTTGAGCCGCCGCCAAAATATCTTTTCCGGCTAATATTGCTGGAATGGCCTGGACCTGGATAGGAAAAGGTGTTTGATAACCTTTCTTGTCGATTGCTCGTAATAGTGGCTCGATTAAATCGAGTGTTAAAAATGACATATTTGTTAATGATTTGATTTAGTTAAAATAAATAGGAATGGCTATATCTGTCGGACCTTAAAAAAGCGGCCTTTGATTTTGCCGCTATTAAGGCGTTCAAGCGCTTTTTTAGCTGAATGGCGTTTAATAGCTACATAAGCAAAATGAACAAAAATATCTATTTTACCTACGTCTTGACCGGGAATCCCGGCTTCTCCTGTTAGAGCGCCCAGGATATCACCTGGACGAACTTTTTGTTTTTTGCCACCCGAAATAGAAAGTGTCACCATGGGTGGAGGTGCTGACGCTTCTGTATGCTTCGCTAAGGATGTGATTTGTTCACATTGTACTTCTTTACCCTGGTATTCTTTGATTGCTTCTAATTTATACGCTTCTCTTTTGCTATATAAGCTCAGTGCCAGTCCTTCTTTTCCTGCTCTGCCTGTACGGCCGATGCGATGGACATAAACATCCGGTTGCTGGAACAGGTCGTAATTGATAACGGCCGCTAAGTCTTTAATATCCAGTCCACGAGCCGCAACGTCAGTAGCAACTAGAATTGACTTACTTTGATTTGAAAACTGAACCAATACCTGGTCTCGTTCTCTTTGTTCCAGATCACCATGCAGTGCCAGGGCACTAAATCCCTGATGTTTTAAATAGTCATTCAGTTCCCGGCAAAGTGCCTTAGTATTACAGAATATAACAGAGGAGGCCGGTTGATAGTAATTTAATAACTGTTTTAAGGATTCCTTTTTGCTTGCTGGCTCAATCTGATAAAACACCTGTTTAATTTGATTTCCTGTGGGTAGTGCTTCCACACTAATCTCAATAGGATTTTTTTGAAAATCCGCACTTAATTGTTTAATCCCTTCCGGGTATGTGGCGGAGAAAAGCAGTGTTTGTCGATTTTCCGGTGTTTGCTGAATAATACCTTCAATGTCGTCATGGAATCCCATATCCAACATCCGATCTGCTTCATCCAGAACCAAGGTTTTTATTTTTCGCAGTGAAACAGTTTTTCGCCGTAAATGATCTTTTAAACGTCCAGGTGTCGCTACCAGGATATGGGCACCGTATTCCAGAGAGCCGATCTGTGGTCCAATAGGTTGTCCACCGCATAGGGTTAATACTTTAATATTTGGCTGAAAACGAACCAGTCGACGGATTTCATTGGCGACCTGAGCCCCTAATTCCCTGGTTGGACATAGTACCAAAGCTTGAGGCGCATAATTTTTGACAATTAGTTTATCAATGAGGCCGATTGCAAATGCTGCTGTTTTGCCGCTGCCGGTTTTGGCTTTGGCGATCAGATCCTGTCCTTCTAAAATTTTAGGCAGACTTTGTTCCTGAATCGGAGTCATTTTTTGATAATTCAAAGTCTCCAGATTAGCAATCAATGCAGGGTCTAAGGGTAATACGGAAAATAATATATCTGACATGCAAATTAAGAAAAATGTGGGCTTGGAGTAAGTTCCGGGCGGTGGTTGCTGACTGAGGACGAAAAGTATCTGTTGCGGCGATCTCACCGGTAATTAGTTACAATATTTAACTAACCATGGTCTGTCTAGTAAAAAACTTTTTTCACAGCAATTCTAATTATGGATTGTGTGATTTTTAGCTGGACTAACTGAATTTTCCATGCTAACTGTTATGGCATGGAAAAGACAATAATATGCCAAGGA
>Ga0307989_1001111_pt1 | contig 15182 bp, 16 predicted proteins | sample EllFjometagen185_FD_203164 | JGI IMG/M metagenome (GOLD analysis project Ga0307989, IMG submission 203164) | Marine microbial communities from Ellis Fjord, Antarctic Ocean - #185 | ecosystem: Environmental > Aquatic > Marine > Unclassified | place: Southern Ocean | collected 2014-10-08
AAATTTTACCGGATTATCTTAGCGGAGATCCTGAATCCTGTATATTGATGCATGCAGATGGCGCTGGAACCAAATCTTCATTGGCATATTTATACTGGAAAGAAACTGGGGATTTGTCTGTTTTTAAAGATATCGCGGTTGATTCTTTAGTTATGAACCTCGATGATCTGCTATGCGTTGGTGCCACAAACAATTTTATACTATCCAATACCATCGGCAGAAACAAGTTTTTCATTCCAGGGGAAGTTATTCAGGCGGTTATTGAGGGTTATGGTGATATTGTAAAAAAAATGGAAGATTACGGTATCAACATACATCTTTCCGGTGGAGAAACCGCTGATGTTGGTGATTTGGTAAGAACCATCATTGTTGACAGCACCATGATGACCCAGTTAAAAAGAAAGCAGGTTATTTCCCTCGATCACATTCAACCGGGAGATTGTATTTTAGGCTTCAGTAGTAGCGGACAGGCAAAATGGGAATCAAAATTTAACAGTGGTATTGGCAGCAATGGTTTAACAGCCGCCAGGCATGACTGTTTTAAAAGCGAATATGGTGAAAAATATCCGGAAACTTTTTCAGCTAATATTCCCCCAGAGATGGTTTATTGTGGAAACGGTAATATTGATGATGCACTGGCAAACACACCGTTGACTTTAGGCCAGGCGGTATTGTCACCGACCCGAACCTATGCGCCCTTAATCAAAATGGTTTTGGAACAGTTTGCGGATAAAATTCATGGCATTATTCATTGTTCAGGGGGTGGGCAGACCAAATGCTTAAAATTTGGAAAAGAGATTCACTATGTTAAAGATAGACTTTTGCCAATTCCAGCGATTTTTCAATACATTTCGGAAACCAGAAACTACAGCTTAAGAGAAATGTTTCCCGTTTTCAATATGGGGCATCGGCTTGAGATGTTTGTTGATCAACAATATGCTGATTCTATTATCAAAATTGCCAAAGATTGTGATATTGAGGCACAAATCATCGGTTTCTGTGAAAAAAGTAAAACACAAAAAAACAGTTTGACCATCAAACATCTGGGCGAAACCATTCAATACCAGGGGTAATAATGATGAATCAAAAAAATCGATTACTGTTATTAAACCTGGGCAGGGATGTATTGGAGAATAAACTGTTATCTAAAGATCATGACCTTAGGAAATACAAAATTCCGGAATTTGAAGAAAATCGTGGTTTATTTGTGACCTTAATGAAAGACGAAAATTTGCGTGGTTGTGTTGGTAGAATTGAACCGGCAAATACAATTTACAAACATGTCATTCAACTTTCCAAATCAGCCGCTCTTGAAGATCATCGATTCCAACCCGTTCAAGCTAAAGAGTTATCCCGGATAATCATTGAAATTTCCCTTTTAAGCGTTCCACAGATTGTTGAAGGAAAAGATAACACTGAAAAAATTTCTCAAATTAGACCTTTTGTTGATGGCGTTATTTTAAAATCCGGTCGTCATCGCAGTACATTTCTACCCCAAGTTTGGGATTCATTATCAGATCGGGATAAATTTATTGGTGAACTATGTCGAAAAGCCGGCTTGTCATACGACTACTGGCAACAAGAACCAATAGAATTTTTATGCTATCAGGTTGAACATTTTCAGGAAGAAAACCAATAAATATAAAGGAGTGATATGAATGACCAGGAATATTTATTAATTCGGGCAGCCTTCAAACAAAAAATCGAAAGAACCCCTGTTTGGGTGATGCGACAGGCTGGCAGATATCTTCCTGAATATCGGGCAGTGCGGGAGAAAGCCGGCAACTTTCTGGATTTATGCCAAAACCCGGAATTAGCGGCAGAAGTTTCTATCCAACCGTTTGAATTAATGGGCGTGGATGCTGTCATAATGTTTTCAGATATTTTAACGCCGTTAATGGGAATGGGGATGGATCTGGAATTTAACCCAGGACCGGTTTTTAATAATCCGATTAGAACGCAATCTGATATTAATGCCTTAAAAATTGTAGACCCGGATGAAGGTACTCCTTATGTAGGAAAGATATTAAAAATTTTATCCGCTGAAATGTCCGGAAAAGCACCGATTATCGGTTTTGCCGGAGCACCATTTACTTTAGCCAGTTATTTAATTGAAGGACAAGGTTCAAAACTCTTTAGTAAAACCAAAACCCTGTTTTGGGAAAATAAAGACCTGGCCAGGCTACTAATGGATAAGCTCACCCAAATGACGATCAAGTATTTAAATTACCAGATCGAAAATGGCGCTCAAATGGTTCAATTATTTGATACCTGGGCTGGTATATTTTCGGCTGAGGAATATCAGGAACACATTTTTCCCTACATCCAGGAAATTTTTAGTGGTATTCACCAGGCTGGTAAGGTACCAAAGGTCTATTATATCAACGGTAGTCATCATTTATTAGATACCGTTGCTGACAGTGGCGCTGATGTCATCAGTCTGGATTGGACCAATGATATCGGTGAAGTTAAAGCTAAAATTGGTCATAAAGTTGCCTTACAAGGTAACTTAGATCCTAATGTCCTTTTTTGTAATCCATCGATTATTAAAGAAAAGGTTGTAAATATTTTAAATAAATACGGTTCTGATAGCGGTCATATCTTTAATCTTGGACACGGAATTGATAAAAATGTAGATCCGGATCACCTCCGATTCATGATAAAAACAGTTAAAGAGCAATCAAAACGCTCATAGCCAAATAGATAGACTAAATGTTTTTTTTTCTTTAATTTGTACCAGTTAAGATCAACTACTAATTAATCAATTTTATAAAATAATCATACAATGCTTAAACTCGGCGAATTTTTTTTTAAATTAAGAGACTATACACCCATTCCGTTTATCATATATATGCTGGTGTACGGAAAAAATACCATGAATTTCAATACCATTATTATTGGGACCGGCTGTATCTTGTTAGGAGAACTGGTTCGGATTTATGGGGTGGCATATATTGGCGGTGTTAGCCGAACAAGAACCTTTAGTACAGGGCAAAGTTTAATTACGGGCGGCCCGTTTTCCCATGTTAGAAATCCACTTTATATTGGAAACCTTTTCTTAAGTGGCGGTCTGGCAATTTTTGCTAATGTCGGGCTTTACTTTAATTTGATATTTTTTGCTTTTTTCTTTATCCAATATATTCCTATCATTCACTGGGAAGAAAATAATCTTCGGGAAGTATTCGGAAAAACATTTGATGATTATACCCGGAAGGTTCCCAGATGGATTCCTTCTTTATTCTCAAAAATTGAAGATCAGGAAATAGTAAAAGGGGAGTATAAAACAGCCCTTAAATCAGAAAGGAATACCTTAACCTCCGCTATTGTTCTTTATGGATTGATACTTTGGAGAAGTGGTTGGTTAGGATACTGGTTTCCTGAATTCATCCAATAGCCAACGAGATACGCATGTTACGGTTTGATTTGATTTACATCCTGATCCTGGCATGCCTGAGTCCAATTATTTTAATTAAAATACTGCTTGATTCAAGATTCCGAAAGACGTTTCTAGCGCGATTAAAGCCGGCTATAGATACTCCCCTAAAAATTGTTTCCCATGATTCCTCTCAAAAAAGCATTTGGGTTCATGCTGCCTCAATCGGTGAAGCGGGTCTGGCAGTCAAGCTGATACAGACCTGGCGATTAAAACAGCCCCATCTTTCGTTTTTACTAACGGTCGGTACAATTTCAGGCTTAAAGAGTGTTTCACAAAAACTAGATATTCCCGTTATATTAGCACCTTTGGATTTTAGTTTTATGGTAAAACGGATTCGGAAACGGTTTAATGCAGAACATTTAGTATTAATCGAAACTGAAATCTGGCCGAATATGATCCATACAATGTCAAAAGCAGGAACCGTGACCATTATCAATGGGCGATTAAGTAATAAGCATTATCACCGTTATTTCCGGTTTAAAGGCTTATTAAAACAAACCATGACATCCATCAGATATGTATTGGCCGGCGATGATACCTCGGAACAGCGATTTGTTAATTTGGGGGTTCCACAAAACAGGGTACACAAATTTGGAAACATGAAATTTGAATTACCCACTATCGCACCAAAGACTGAGTTAGAAAAATTACATGTCAAATATCAATTAAATAAGCACCAGCCTATCTTTGTGGCGGGTTCAATTCAACCGGAAGAGATTGAAACGATTATTTCTGCTGTACAGCGGATAGAAAATTTCGATTTAAAACTGGTGATCGTTCCCCGCCATCCCGAAAAACGTGACGAGTTCAGACGAATTCTGGAAGGACTGAGCGTTGATGCTGTTTTTACATCCGAAAATAAACCAAAAAATATTAAAGATTCTAATTCTCAAATCCTGATTGTTGATGAAATCGGTATTTTGCGGCAGTTTTACCAAATTGCATCCGTCATCTTCGTTGGCGGTTCTCTATGCAATAGAGGTGGGCAAAATATGATGGAAGCGATTGCTTATCAAAAACCGGTTTGTGTGGGACCTTATGCCACTAACTTCAAACAGGAAATGAATTTATTATTACAAGCAGAGGGTGTCAAAATTATAGAGAATAGTGACATGCTGGTTCAATTTATTACCTTTTCACTCACTGAGAAAACAGCAGCCGGGGAAATGGCTAAAAAAGGATATCACCTAATCAAAGAAAATAGTGGCGCTTTAAATAAATCCATTGAATTCATGGACAGCGTGATTTTAAAAAATTCAGATATGGGATCTTATGAATCAAAAAGAAATAGTTGAATATATTAACGATTTATTAGTAATTGAAAACATTAAGGATTATGGTCCAAACGGGCTGCAGGTTGAGGGCGATAATCGCGAAGTACAGCAAATTTGTTTTGCAGTATCCATTACAGAAGAGGTTATTCAAAAATCAATTGAGAAAAAAGCTGATCTAATTATTACCCATCATGGTTTATTTTGGGATAAAGACCCAAGAGTCGTAAGGGGTCCAATGAAACGGAAACTAAAATTGTTACTGGAATCCGGTATTGCTTCTGCGGCTTATCACCTACCATTGGATTTTCATTCCGGTTTGGGTAATAATTACCAGATGGCTAAAAAACTGAAACTGAAAAATTTGAAAAACTTTGCAGAAACACCTAAGTATGCTGAAGGTATTTTGGGAGAGTTGGACGCTATTTCCATTGATAAACTATCACAGAAAGTAGAACAGCTTTTAGATAGGAAACCTGTGGTACTGCCTTTCGGACCAGAAAAAATCAATAAAATAGCCATCGTCACCGGAGGTGCCCAGAGTTATTTTATTAAAGCCATTGAAGCAGGCGCAGATTGTTATATTACCGGTGAAATCAGTGAGTGGGTATATACCATGAGCCAGGAGTATGGCGTCCATTATATTTCTGCAGGACATTATGCAACAGAAAAATTCGGACTGCAGGCGTTGGCGAAACATATGAACAGCCAGCTTAGCATCCAGTACGATTTTATTAATACCGAAAATCCAATTTAATTGCCAGGCAGGGGTATTATATCTAAACCCAGCCTTTCAACCCAAATCTTTCAGAAATAAATATTAAAATCAGAGACCAGATCAGGACTTTTATACCCATTTCTATGATTTGCCAAGGCCTGAACTGGCCATCAATAAACATGTGCACACTCAAGGCCGTTAAAACGATGAGTGAGAAAACCACAATCAATAGTGACAGATAAACCGCCCAGGGTTTTACATGCCAGATACCATAAGCGACAACCAAATATACAATACCGGATAGAAAGTTGAACCAGACAACAAAATGTAAATAATCGTTGATCAATCTTACATAGGTTCCCTGTATAAACAGGTGCTCGAAACCAATTAAAAATGTGACGATGCCAAAGACAAGAATGGTAATCGATAAAATTCTTAGAGAAATACTTTTAGAGGCGTTTAAATTGGCCATTTTATTTTTTAATTTAGTTAAAACTAAAGATAAATTCTAAAACAGCCAAAGTATGCAAGAATGATGAAATCATCCGACAAATTTATTAAAAATATCAGACTTCTGGACCGTATTCAATTGTGTTGGCTTTTCGTAGTGTTTCAACATACTGAACAAAAGCGTCTTGCTCTTTAACGCTGCCAAGATGTTGGGAAATTTGACCTTTTACTTCATCAAAACTGGCTGTTTCAGCTGCTTTTCGATCAGTCAGTTTAATAATATGATAGCCGAATTTTGTTTCTACTATTTCGCTGACATCACCAACTTTCATTTTAAAAGCAGCATCTTCAAAAGGTTTAACCATTTTACCTTTATCAAAGAAGCCTAAATCACCGCCTTTTTCTTTACTGGGACACTCTGAATGCTGTTTGGCTAAATTTACAAAATCTGCCCCTTTTTCAATTTTTCCTAATAAACTTGATAGTTCCAGTCGTTTTTGAGCTTTTAAGTCATTTGAAGCATCGGGCTCTACTTTAAATAAAATATGGCTGGCACTAATTCGTTCCGGCATTTTAAAGTTATCAGGATTATCATCAAAAAATTTGCTGATTTCCTCTGCCGTTATGGTTAACTCCAAACCTTTGATGTGTGCCCGAACTAAAGTATCAATTTTTAACTGCTGTTCCAAATCGGATTTAATGAGACTTTCTGTGATACCAACTTTTTTTAATTGATCCTCAAAAGCACTTTGGGAAGGAAATCGTTTAACAATTGCATCGAACTCCTGGGTCAGATGTTCGGGATCTGCTTGGATATTTTGTTTGCTAACTTCAAAATTCAATAGGCATTTATTAATAGTAGCTTCAATGGCCTGTTGACGAATTTTCGGTTTGGCGGCTTCGATTTGTTCCGGTGTGAAGTTGTTTTGATGCTGGGCTATGATATTTTTTACTTCCTGGGCAACTTCTTCGTTTGAAATCTCAACTTCATTGACTTTAGCGATCACCATCGACTCCTTATATATAATGAATTGTACTAAAATTTTAGAAAAACTTGGAAATTTTGTCTGAACAATGACTGAGATTATCAGCCATTCAATATTGACATTAATCCACAAGCCTATGTAATCATTTCTTATATGTCAAATTTTGTTTGAGTATCAGATGGTTCGTCATTTTAATTAATTATAGAATGAAGAATCTCTATCTCCGAGGGGTGAAATCCTGCCCGTAACTCGTCAGGATGACAGAACTAGGTTCATTGCATTCATATAACAGGTTTATCTATGATCCATTTAAATTATCATTCAAAATCATACAAGCAATCTAGCTGAAATTGGGAATGAATTGCGACGCTGGCAGCAAGAAGCACACATTCTGGCACATCACTTAACGCTTTCCCAATCCGCTAGAGAATAAAAAATATCTTCCTTATTCGCTAAAAGGAGCACTTTTTGAGAGCTTTGTTGTTTCAGAAATACTAAAAAAAAGATTCAATGCAGGAAAAACGAATAACCTGTTTTATTTTCGTGATAATGTAGGGAATGAGGTCGATCTAGTGATAGTATCCACAAGCACCTTGGAAATTCATCGCTTTGGTTTCTTCAATTTATATGTATCGTGGTATTTTTGATTCAGAATAGGGAACTGGAAGGTCCATTTTTATCTAAGTGTGTTATGTCAGATTTTCAGTATTTCTAATCCACATTTGACCATGTCTTTGTCAAAAGAATAGATTCCTTTAATCCCCTTCTCTTTTGATAAAGCAATCAGATAGGCATCAACCAGATCTATATTAGTATCATGAATTATCGTTAAACATGTAATGATCAGTTTTTTGTTCGGTAAACTTACTCCTTTAAATTGTACTAGTTTTGCTAGTATTTTGGCAGCTTTCTTAGATGGGACTTTATACAAACGGTTAAGTACAAAAAAAGATTCAAATAAAACAAGCTCTGTAAGCTCTATTTTTATATCACCGGACTCAACCTTTTGAAAAAAAGGAAAAACACCTTTGAACTTTTCTTGAATTTCTTCAGGATTTTCAACCAGGTATCGAATAATTACATTCGTATCAATCAAGTTACCTGCCATTGGTTAATCCATCAGCTAAGGCATCGCTTATTTCTGATTTTGAAGGAAAGTCTTTTCTTTTATTGTATTGAGATAATGCACCGGCAAGTTCAGAAGAAACGGATTGTTCCGGTTTTTTCAATTTGATGCAACGCTCCTTTTTATCAATTGTCAAGTCGATCATATCACCGGGTTCAACGCCGAGTTCCCTTCTGAGAGCAATCGGAATTACAATCTGACCTTTGTTAAACACTTTCATTAACATAATATTCTCCAATTAAGGTTATACTTGATAGTATAACCTTAAAGATATTGATGTCAACATAGAATTAAAACTATGGAACAGTAGCGGTTTCAAACCCCGGGTGTTTTCTTCCGCCTCTGCTATTGGTTATTATGGGAATCGACAAGACCAAATCTTAACCGAAGGAGACCAATCGGGTCAGGATTTTATTTCTGAAGTCTGTCAGCGATAGGAAACCGAAGCCATGAAATTAGAAGGTATCGGTGTTTGCACCTGCCTACTGAAAATTGGTGTGGTGTTGACTCCGTTAGGAGGTGCCCTGGCCAGACTTCATGGCATGTTTAAAGTGGGGTTGGGGGCAATAGCTTCCACACACAGACCATCTGGCGGAGAAATGATAGCGAATCTAAAATTTATTTTTCAAAGCGTTTCAGCATTTTTTTCCCACTTTTTGTTTGAATAATGGTCATAACATCTGCCACTGCATTCGGTAATTGGTCCTCATTTTCTAAGAGTATCAGTCGTTGTAAATGCATGGCATCCCAAACAATGATAGATTCATTGTTCTCCAATTGCTGACCGGACAAGGTCGTTTGTATCAAATCACAGACTTTTTTTATATCTTCACCTTCTATGCCTACCTTATCTAACATGGCTTCCCAGATATCTTTTTTACCGAGTCGCTCAATGATCTCATTTTGCTCGGCCTCAGAGACTAATTCTGATTTAAATAACGCTCCCACAAATAAAACGGCAGGTTTGATCAAAGTCGGATTCCCTGCTTCCTTCATCATCATGGTTTCAGCTAATAATAAAGCATTCAATGCATTTTGTATCCGGTCTGGTTGGTGGTTCAGTTTTTTATGTAAGAGTGCTTTTAACCGTTCAATGAGGGGAGAGGCCTTTATGGCTTCTTCAGGAATATCACCCAGACATTCAGCTGCCATTTTACACCACTTAGCACAACTCAGGTTAATAGCTGGATTATTGATGAGTTCACCGCAATCAGAACAATATCGCATGGGATCGTCTTTCCAGAACTCAATTTCCTCTCCGCAATATGGACATTTGATTTCAATGATATCTTTCACTTTCCAAAATCGTTTATCTTGTCCGGGACACCGGTTTGTTGTCATTGGATATCTTTTAACAGAGTTATTTTAATTAAGTCTAGGATTGTTATAATAGGCCAACACAAATGGAACTGCCTAAAATAGCGACATGTTCAGCCAAATAGACCTGTTTGATACAGGCATCAAACAACACATTAGCTTCGGCAGGAAATTCTTCATCACCCAGATGATATACCAGAAACATATATAGCTTCCCGATCAAATGGATTTTAGCTGCAAAATCTCCTAGTTTTTCAGGTTCCCAATCAAACCTTTGGAGATTAGTCTTCAATAACTCCAGATCATTTCCAATAAATCCAACCAGCGGTTTTACGGATCGTGTGATATAGGTTTGCCAATAAAACTGACCTTCAGGATAACCCTTAAAGGAAATTTTTTCATCGGTTTCCTTCAATGGTTTATTCTGTGTCAAATAATGCATCACCAGCAGTTGATCACTGAGTGTTAGCGGGTCATCAGAATCGATTTGACTGAGTTGGAAAGACGGAATGTGAAATAATAAATTCATTCCAAAGGCTTTGAATCTAATCTCTTCTTTATTCGGTGTTGGTAATCCAATATCCTGGCAACGGATCAGGAAATCAACATCTTTGAGTTTTTCGCTAGCCAGGTAAATTGCTTCTTCTAAACCCGAGTTTTGAGACATGGCTATATTTTAAAGAAAGGAAAAAAAAACCGGGCAATTTAACTACCCGGTTTAAATCAAATACTTGAAATTAAGACGACCGTTAAATTCTGTTAGCGACCTTGAATTTATCATTAATAATTACAATGAACTGAAAAAGATGGGCAAAAAAGCCTGCCCATCTTACGCATCCACGCAAGTTCGTTGCAAACATCTTACCGGGGACCGGTTTGAGTAACTATTAACTTCTAAAAGCATCGATATATGAATCGGCATAAATCGATTTATTCAAGGCCAGTTCAGCGGTTAATATAGCGTTAACCAGATCTTCATCATTAACATCCAAAATGACAGCATCCAGTCCGTTTGCCACCAACATAACAGCGAAAGTCCGATTAATCAGTTTCTTTTGAGTGGTACCATTCGAGATATTACTTAAACCACAGACTATATGACAGGGTGGATCTGAAAACAGTCTAAATTGAGCGGTTGCCCCTAAGATTTCTTTGGCCTGATCCTGCATAAATTTTAAAGGCATAACGATGGGGTCAAGAAAAAGCTGTTCAGGAGTAATATCATATTCCATAATCTTAGCAAAAATCTGTCCGGCAAACTCAACTCTGGCATCCACTGTTTTAGGGCTTCCGCTTTCATCCATAGCTAAACCAATGACAGAAGCTTTATGCTCAGCGATCAAAGGTAAAATAGCATCAAGTTTGAAATCATCAGCAGTCGTGGAATTTACAAGTGGTGGTTTTTTACACATTGGAATCGCTTCTTTTAACATTAAAACTTTATTAGAATCAATTGAAATGGGTAAATCAACGGCGTCCTGAACCTGTTCAATCATCCAGCAGAGATCTTCTGGTTTAGCAGAAACAGCGCCCAAATTAACATCCAGATAGTCAGCTCCAGCTTTTTTCTGTTTGATGGCGGTTTCCTTAATAACGTCACCGTCTCTATTAATAACGGCTTCCTTGATTGCTTTAAAACCAGTGTTTATTCTTTCACCTATAAAAATCATCTCAACTCCTACTGAAGGTTATTGATTGTCGATTGAATAATTTTAATGGCTTTTGGATGAGCCATAATTAAAAGATCTGCTCCAGCTTGCAGGTATCCACCCGCACAAACAGCTTCCCACATTGGACCACGCTTTTCCAATGCACCCCAACCAGTCAGAATATCTTCATCCACAGAGGCTTCTTTAATTCTCCAAACTTCTCCACCAATGTCACAAAGTTGTGGTGAGGCCATCAATTTATCACCTTGAAGACCAGCTATTCGGGCGCGTTCTAAAATAGTGTACACATAGTCAAAACCATATCCCAATGCAGCAGTTGTCTGCAGCATAACAACTTCTTTCAAGTCCAAACCGGCATCCTGAAGCAGAATATTCACCTGTTTTCCAATATTAATATCAACCGGAGCTTCGGCAATAATCTTATGTTTATCCGCTTTACAGATAGCCACGATCGTCTGATAATTAGTTTCAGTGGCAGAACCGATCAGGCAATTTTCTCCACGAGCAGCTTGAGAACAAACAGGTAATACCTCATTATCTATTTCTTCTTGACCGCATCCCCAAAGAATTAAGGGAACATCAACCGCCTTGAGTAATCCCTCAACGATTTTTCCGCACTCGTCCGGGGATCGGTTTTTGGCTGCTTCCGAAGCTCCCAGAAATCGCATGTTGATCGCTTCCACACCGAACTCTTCCACGTTTTTCTGAGCCCACTCAATGGGATCATTAATTTCTTTTCCAATCGCATTTTTTAAAACATCAGGCCAGTCGGGTACTACATCTGCAACATAACCAGCAATCACGGGTTTGTTAGGCAGGTCGCCCTCAAAACTAAGGAATGGAAGTGTGGATTGTCCACCGAGTGTAATCGTCTTACCCCTTGTTCCACCTTCTTCTTTTGTGGCTCCAATGGTTACTTCATTAATGGTGTTCTTCCAGCTTTCTTTTAAATTAGGAATTCCCATTTTCACCTCCAATTCGATTAATAATTAGATTGATATTATCCATCACCGGATCTCCAATAAGTTTTTTAATTGGTTCCCCTAAAAAGATTGTTTCTTCCAATTTCGTGTTATAAGGAATGTCGCATAAAAGTTCCATATCCAGTTGTGCGAGTCGTTCATGAACGATTGCCTTTCTTTCGTCCTTAACCAGATTCGTAACCAGAAAATTATGTGCGATTCGACCTTTCATCTCATTAACGATAGACTCGATTTGAACCGCACAATCAAAAGAAAGGGGATTTTCGTTTACAACAACTAAAAGTCCGTCAATATCGACAGTGGTCCTTCGACTTAAATGTTCAAGTCCTGCTTCATTATCAATGACCAGCCATTTATAGGATGGGGCAAGATCATCACAGAATTTTCGGATCAAACTGTTAATAAAACAATAACAACTTGCGCCTTCTCCTTTGCCCATAGTGATGAGGTCAAACCCCTCTGATTCTTCAATAATTTCATGAAGACCCTTTTCAATGTAATTCGCTTTTGTCATCCCCGCCGGAAAATTCTTAATCTCTTTTAAAAATTCGTTTCTAAGATCTCCGATGGTTTGTTTTGGTGGAACACCCAATAAAGTTCCCAGATTACAATCCGGGTCGGAATCTACAGCCAATACAGGCCCCATTCCTCGATTTACCAGTTCACTGATAATCATAGCTGTGATGGTTGATTTACCAGTTCCCCCCTTTCCTGCTACAGCAATACTCTTAGCCATTACTCTTCTCTCCAAAAATTGATGTCTGTATGGGGTAAAAACATCGCTTTCCTAAACTCTTCCACGTAGTCATCAGCTCCCATTAAATCGTAATATATTGTATTTGTGTGAATATCTGCTATTTCATGAAACGCTTCCTGGTAAGAAGCTGTTAGTTTTGCGCCCTTGATAGCTGTGTTTCCGACAAATTCTATTTTCTCTTTAGGAAGTGGTGGAATCAAACCAATGTTAATCGCACTATCGATATCAATATAATTACCGAAGGCACCACCCAAATAAATTTTACTAATTTCAGAATAACTTAATTCCAGCCGTTTAAGTAATATTCTTATCGCTGCAAAAATAGCCGCTTTGGCAACAATCACATTTTCCAAATCCTTTTCCGAAAAATAGATGGATTTTTTTGTACGATCATTTTTACTATCTAAGAGAATAAAATTTGGAATACCGTTTCTGGTAAAAATACCTTCGTGACTTCCCTGTATAAACTTGCCGGATCGATTGATAATTTTCTGATCCAATAGGACACTGACAATATCAATAATCCCGGAACCACAAATACCAATCGCTGGTTTGTCATGAATGGTTTTGAACTTAATTTCACCATCTTCAACGTATACTTTTTCGATAGCACCTGATTCTGCGCGGACACCACATTCTACGCTGGCACCTTCTAAAGCAGGTCCTGCAGAAGCGGAACTGGCGATTAACCAATCCTTATTCCCCAGTATAATTTCACCATTAGTGCCGATATCGACTAATAAACACAATTCTTCACTTTTATGCATCTCAGTCGCCAGAATTCCTGCCGTTAAATCACTCCCCACCCATCCACTGATACAAGGAAGTGCATATAATAATCCCCGTGGATTAATTCCGATTCCTACCTCAACGGCCCTTAAAGGCGGGGGAATTAACGAAACAGGTGTATATGGCGTTCGCCGAATATTCGCTGCTGATATTCCCAGTAAAAAATGTGTCATTACTGTGTTTCCCGCACAAACAACGGCAGTAATATCCTGAAGATTGATATTATTCGTGTTGCAAAGCCCTTCTATCAGTTTATTAATATCTTCAACCAATAGTCTTTGAAGTTCTTCTGTCCCTACTTTTTCAGCTCGTATGATTCGACCGGTAACTTCCCGGCCATAAACGCCTTGTGAGTTAAAACAAGCTTTTCCATCCATGGTTTCAGTAGTATTGGCATTCACCAAATGTGCAACTACCGTACTGGTTCCCATGTCCACGATGATCATATAGTTTTTATCAACAGTGTCACCACCTTCCAGATTCATGATTTCAGCAATTTGCCGCCTCAAGCCCAAGGTAACTGTCACCTTGTAGTCATATTTTCTCAAAACCTTGGAAATGTTTTTAATGATCTTGAGTCCCGTTTGCATGGATGGAATATTCAACACTTCCCTGACCTTGTCACTGATCAGCTGTAAATCCGAGGTAACATTTGCCAAAGTAGGCTTTTCCAACTCCATATACAATTTCAGGACAATCGGCTTGATTTCATAATTCTTGGCATAGGAAGATCCTTTACTGAGATAGCTGAAACGCTGTGCATCTTCATTGGCGATCAGTTTTTCTTTGGCAAAGGTCCCCCGAGGAATATCAACCACTAAATCACTATGAACCGTCACCTGGCAGGCTAATACATATCCCGCTTTAATCTCTTCCCTGCTTAATCGGGAGGTCCCTTCACCTTTGACCTGGCCCGATTTTACAATCATTTTACATCGGCCGCAAATCCCATCACCACCGCAAAGATTATTAATAGTAATATTGCATTTGGCACAGGCATCCAGGAGGATCGTCCCCTCCTGGACTCTGACAGATAGAGCTTGTGGATTGAAAATGACGTTGTATTCAGCCATTTTACCTCTACCTCTATAGACTAGTTAGAAAGACAGGAATCTCTTTGGCTGTCTCAGGACCAATAATTACTTCTTTCCACTCGGAGATATCTTCTATCTCAGCCCGAAACATCGGAAGTAGTCCTGGAATAATCAATTTTCGGTGATCAACTTTATCAGCGAGTCCCTGGTCTTTTAAAGCCGCCACGATTTTTTCTGCTGTAATTTTATCACCGGCCCAGGCATTTAATACACCGAGACCTTCAGTGTCTACAACACATATATAGGTAGGAACCTTACTTCTCTCAACCTCTCCTGCCACACTGAAGTATGTCAGTGAAAAATTAGAAGTAAACATTACCGGTGAGTTTTTATCCGGTTCATTAATTTCATAAAGCTTGGCTTCCACTGTATTGGGAACCTGGGGATCGGTATAAACATCCTGAATGATGGTTAAAATCGGTAATATTGACCATGGTTCAATGCTATCAATGATAACGATTCCAGCGTACTTCGCAGCTGAAATGGCGGAAATAACAGATTCTTCCTCAGTATCAGACGCTTGCATGTCCAATATGGTTGGGTAACCTAGGGGACGAAATTTATGTTTCAAGGCCGCCCGGCGGG
>Ga0307989_1001112_pt1 | contig 15181 bp, 11 predicted proteins | sample EllFjometagen185_FD_203164 | JGI IMG/M metagenome (GOLD analysis project Ga0307989, IMG submission 203164) | Marine microbial communities from Ellis Fjord, Antarctic Ocean - #185 | ecosystem: Environmental > Aquatic > Marine > Unclassified | place: Southern Ocean | collected 2014-10-08
CAACACAACTTCACGCCAGAAACTTTCGTTGATACCCAGTTCTCTGGCCGAAATAACTTCGGTCATTTTTTCTATCTGCCGAATAACCTGTAATATTTTGTCATCATTATCTTCATACAGGGTAAGGGTGATACGACTGTATCCGGGTTGACGAGCCGCACAAACGGTCAATGTTTCAACATTATACATCTTGTGGCGGATCAACATTGAAATTTTATTTAGTACACCGGGTCGATTTTTTACAAAAACCGTAATCGCCCGTCTTTTAATTGAAGTTACCTTTGTCATACTTTCCAATTTTTATCTTTATTTATTATTGTCAAAAGATACAATCATATCGGCAATTCCGCCACCTGCCGGAACCATCGGTAATACGATTTCACTAGGGTCACATAAAAATTCCACCATGTAAGCACCTTTATGTGTTGTTGCGGTCTCAAGTGCATCCATAATTTGATCCGGTGCACTAACACGCATATGAGGGATACCATAAGCCCCAGCTATCGCACCAAAGTCAGGGTTTTTTAAGGGTGTCCCCGCAAAACGTCCACTATAAAACATGGTTTGCCACTGCCGGACCATTCCCAGATAACCATTGTTAAAAAGTAGTATTTTAACATCTATTTCATGCTCCATAATAGCGCCCAATTCCTGAATATTCATCTGAAAACCGCCATCACCGCAAATAACCCAAACACGTTCGTCCGGTCTTGCCAATTTTACCCCCACAGACATAGGCAATGCGCACCCCATAGTACCAGCACCTCCGGAGTTAAACCAACTATTCATGGTTTGAAAATTATAAAAACGAGCTGAAATCATCTGGTGCTGCCCAACATCAGAAACAATAATATCTTTACCTTCGGTCATATCTGATAATTTTGTAACAATTGTTTTCATCAGAAGTTGACCTTCCGTTCCTACCCCTTTATCAATCTCTTTCCGGGTCGCATTGGCAATTTCTGCCCGATAGGATTCTATTTGCTTAAACCATAACCTTCTGGGTTTGGCAATACATTCCGGATCTTTGACCAGGAGTTTCAAAACCCGACTAGCATCGGCATTAATTGCTATTGAAGTTTTAACATTTTTGTCTATTTCTGAAGGGTCAACCTCAACATGAATCACATCAGCACTGATCCCAAATTTATCTAAATTTCCTGTCACTCGATCATCAAACCGCATCCCAAACGAGATCATTAAGTCACAATTCAACAGGGCACGATTCGCTTCTACACTACCATGCATTCCAACCATACCCAAGCTCAAAGGATGATCAACCGGCATTGCTGACAAACCATGAAGTGTAAAACAGACAGGTATATTCGCTTTTTCAGCAAAAGCTTTTAATTCCTGACCGGAATTGCTGGATATAACGCCATGACCACAAATGATGACTGGCTGTTCACTCTTGTTAATTCTGGCTACAGCTTTTTTAAGCAAATTGTGATCAGGTTCAGATGGATAGATAAAACCAGGTAAATCCGGTTCATAGGTTTTGGCATCAAACTGGTAATTATCATTGGCTGACTGGTTCTGGATATCTTTAGGAATGTCGACAACGACAGGTCCACCTCTTCCGGTTTTAGCGACATAAATAGCTTCATGGATAGTCTCTTCGATCTCCTCTGCAGATAAGGGCATATAACATTGTTTGGTCAGAGGCATCATTACACCGACAACATCACTTTCCTGAAAAGCATCTGTTGCGATCACAGATGTCGGTACCTGACCCGTAATTGCCAATACCGGTACAGAATCCATTAGGGCATCGGCAATTCCAGTGACCAGGTTCATAGCGCCAGGTCCTGAAGTTGCCATACAGACGCCAACCCGTGGATTAGCTGTTGATATTGAGGCACGAGATAATCCCTGGGCCATAAAGGCGGCCCCCTGCTCATGTCGGGACATGACAAAAGAAAAAGTTTTTTGTTTTTCCATTTCATCCAAAACCGGCATGATAGCGCCACCTGTATATCCAAAAACATATCTTACATTATTATCTAACAAGGCTTTAAGCACCAGTTCTGTACCTTTCATTTTTTATGATATCCTTTGATATGTACTAAATTGAAAAATTTGTCAGTGTGGGATTTTGAGCATGGCAATCTAAACAAATATTTAATAATTAAGGATATGAAAACACCTTTTTAAAGTCAATCTAGATTTTTAAATATATATAGTACATTTTAAGCGCTTATTTTCGTATTCTGTAAACGAAGACAGATTTATATCAATGCTATCCAGATTTCTGAAAATCTTCGCCATAGGAAAATACCTAAATGTGTTTAATCGATTTGAAAAGGTCTATTCCAAAAAAGTAAAAAAGGTTCTGGTTGATTTAGGAAAAGAGTCGTGCTTGATGGTGGATAATCACTTATTTCTATTAACCTCAGAACTTAGATATAATGACGCATAAGGAAAGCTATGAATTATCTTATATTACTCTGCCCGTTATGATCTGGCTCTATTAGATCAATCATTAAAAGAGAACATACACTTTACCGCCAACACGGTGATAGATTGTGATAGTGAACATGTTAGTATTCTGTTTTGGCACTTAATTTCTAATGAGTTCAAAATTTATTTCAATATTTTTCTTGGGTTTGGTCTATTATTTAAATTTACCTTTTGACCATACCCATCTTTTTATTGAAATCCCATTTTTCCTAAAGTTTACTTAATAAGTTTGTGGCGTTGGCTTTATCCTGAATGCCACCGCTAATAGAAGAAGGTTTTTTTATTTTGAGTAAAGATTTTAAGACCTTTTTGGCTTGTTTTTGCTGCTGGGTTTTAATTAAGAAATCAGCTTTTACCATATAGGCCATGGTATAATTTTGATCAATGGTGAGTGCCTGATTGATAATTTGAAAACTCTTCGATCTGCTACCCCCCAGTAGTTCCGGCACATGAAAGTACCAAGTAGCCAGCCCCAGATAGGCATCCATGTTTTTCGGATTTAGGGATATTGTTTTCTCTAAAGCTGTTTTGATGACATCCTTTTGATAAATCATTTTCATAACCCCTTTTTCCAGGGCTAAACTTCCCAGTGTTAATGCATACCATAAATATGACTTAGAATTCTGAGCATCTTCTTCAAGCGCTTTCTGAGCGTAGATGACACCCTTTTCGAAATATTCTATTTTGTTGTTAGAACTTACAGAGGCCTCTCCCATGAGCCAGTAGCAGCGGCTGATTTTCCAAAGCAGAGGTGGTTTTTGAGCTTTAAGATAGTTTTTGAGCGCTAATTCCAGGTGACCGGGAACTTCCCTGGATTGATGGAAAAAATCAGCTAAATGTTCATAATATCCTAATTCCAGTTCACCGAACTGATCTGATTTAGCTAAAATTGGATTCAGTAAAACGATCGAAATGATGATTACTTTTATTAGACCAATGATTTTCATTTTCTATCTATCGTTATTAATTAATGTACAAACAATAGGACGTTTTTTTCGAGGACCATCAAATTCACAAAGGAAAATATTTTGCCACCGTGAAAGACCCCGTTTTCCTGTATCATGATACCCGAAGTTGCGCCCTGGGCATAGACGTTGATTAAGCCATTTTGAACACTGGAATTTGCAACAAAAGTTTCCACAATATGGGTGATATCCTGCAGTTCTTCTCTGGAGAATGTTTCTATGGTAAATTGATAGTTCATTTAGTCACCTGATGGTAGTTGAATTGGTTTTTTTAACCATAGACTGACTGAATCTATTTTGACAATTAATAGATAAACAGAGGCTTTTTTTACGATAAATCTTCCCTATCAAAATCAAATGACTGAATCCATTTCTATTAGAAAACCGGATGATTTTCACCTTCATGTCCGTGATTGTGATTTTTTAAAAGGTGTTTTACCCCATGTGGCCAAGTATTTTAAAAGAGCCATGATCATGCCAAACTTATCCCCACCGGTATCAAATGTTGAAATGGCTTTGGATTATAAAAAACGAATTCAAACAGCCATTCCGAACCTGGATTTTGATCCTAAAATGACGCTCTACCTAACGCCCTTTACAAAACCTGCAGATATCAGGGCAGCCCGGAACGAAGATTCTGTGATTGCGATAAAGTATTTCCCTGCCGGGGCGACAACCAATTCGGAATATGGTGTTAAGGATATTTACCAATGTCGAAAAGTACTAGATGAAATGCAAAAATTTGGTTTGCCTTTATCTATCCATGGTGAAGTGGTCGATACGGATATCGATGTTTTTGATCGGGAACAGGTTTTTATTGATACCATATTATCAAAAATTATCACTGATTTTCCACAGCTTAAAGTCATCTTGGAACATGTTTCAACTATTGAAGCTGTTCAGTTTATCGAAGATGCAGGGGATAATGTTGCGGCTACGATTACCGCTCATCATATACTATTAAATCGGAACCATATGCTGTTAAATGGGATTAAACCTTACCTGTATTGCTTTCCAATTCTAAAATCTGAAAAACATCGGAAAGCGGTATTAAAAGCAGCTATCAGTGGCAATAAAAAGTTTTTTTTAGGAACAGATAGTGCACCCCACGAATTAGCAAAAAAGACAGGTTTAGTTAATGCCGGTGGCATATACTCAAGTTTTAATGCACTTCCGATATATATTGAACTGTTTCAACAACAAAATGCCTTAGAAAAATTTGAAGCTTTTTCAAGTCAGTTTGGGGCAGACTTTTATGGGCTGGATCTGAACAAAGAGAAGATTAGCCTGGAGTGTCAACGGGTCGAGATTCCGGAAGTATTGACGATCAATCAATTGCAATTGATTCCTTTAAAATCCGGAGAAACAGTCAATTGGAAGCTGGTGGATAATGTTTCAGAGTGATTGTTAATTTACTGTCATTAACAGCTTGCGAAGAATCCCTAATGATTTTAGCAAGAGATCCTTCGTTTTTGCTCAGAGCATCGTAATTCAGTGCTCTAGGACGACAAACCTTACTGGAAACTAAATGGAAGGGATTTTCTGATTGAAATGCCTTTTAAGGTTAAATGAACATCATAAACCAGTATTTCAATTCCGGTTTGGTGGGCGTTATAAAGTGCCGTTGAATAAGCTGGGTCTATATGGCTTGCCGGTTGAAAGTGTTCAGCATCCATCCTCTGGATTAGGTAAAACATAACGGCCCGATGTCCCTTTTTTTTTAATTTTACGAGTTCTTCAATGTGTTTTAATCCTCTGGCTGTAACTGCATCGGGGAAATAAGCCATATTCCCCTCCACAAGTGTGCAGTTTTTTACTTCGATATAGCACTTTTCTCCGGAATCTTTTTCAAGCATTAAATCTAATCTGCTTTTTTCTCCGACTTTAACTTCGGATCGAACCTGTTCATAAGTGGTTAGCTCTTTTATAAGTCCACATTCTATGCTTAGCTTTACTAATTTATTAGGTAGAATGGTATTGATACCCACTAGAGATGTCGGCATTTTTATGAGATCCCAGCTATATTTTAATTTTCGTTTTGGATTATCATGGTAACTGACATAAACCGGTTGGCCAGTCTGGGCACAGGTCGACATAGCGCCTGTATTGGGACAATGTGCGGTAATTTGAGAACCATCTTTTAATCGGATATCCGTTAAAAATCTTTTATAACGCTTAATTAAGGTTCCTTCTGTTAACTCAGGAAACTTGATTTCACCTATTTTTGTTTTCATTCCAATGCTCTTGCGATGTAAAAATATTTAATATTGTCTGGTTTATAACCTCTAATCATCCCCAACGAAGATGGTTTTTATGGTTAGAATAAACATTGTTTGGGGCTGCCTTAGGTTTCTAGATGCTATAATTTAAGCATGGCTGTTGAGTACTGTTTTTTTTAACGATTAGGAAGAAATTATTGTGGCAGATTTATTTCAGTAATTAAAGTTTCTGTGATTTGTTATTGGTAATATTTTATAATTAATTGAAATATTAGACTATTTAATTTCATTGACCATGAGTATTGAATTGTATCAAACTGTTTTTTTTGAAAAAACTAACTACTAAACTTTAAGCAATAGCTCATTATGTGCGGTGTTTTTGGTGTGATTGGCCATCCCATGGCCAAAGAATTTTTACCAATAGTTTTAAAATCTCTTCAACATCGTGGACACGATTCAGCTGGTGTGGCTGGATATGTTACCAGCGATGCTTCCTGTCTGGAAACCGTTAAAGGTGTGGGAAAGGTGACGGCAGTATTGACACCTGAAAATTTGAGTAAATTTAATGGGTCTACTTATATTGCACATACGAGATATTGTACCCGAAATGAAGCGTCTTCTATTCGTGAAATCCATCCCCATTGGGCCCAGAGTATGTTAGGTAAAATGGCTATCGTGAGTAATGGGGATTTAGTAAATGTTGAGGCTTTGATTGATGAGATCAAGAAGCTAAATGTAAAAGTTTATACTAAAAATGATGCAGAAGTCATAGCGGCTTTGATCAATATTCAAATTCGAAGAAACGGGAAAAAAGTCTTTAGTTCTATTAGTGAAACCATGAATAACATCCGTGGCGGTTACGCAGCCCTGATGATTATGGAAGATGATCAACGCTTATTCGCCTTTAGAGACCCCTGGGGAATAAGACCGCTTCACATTGGAGAATTTAATATCAATGGTGACAAATGCATTGCTGTTGCTTCTGAAACCTGCGCCTTTGATATGATCCAGCGATATAATCTTTCACGATACCCTGACCATAAAGTTTCCTATACCCATCGATCGGTGAAACCAGGGGAAATTATTGGTATTGATGCTAATGGTGAGATTGAATCAGCCTATTATAAAGATATTATTCGGGACAAAATTGGTTGTGTTTTTGAAAGTATCTATTTCTCCCGTCCGGATAGTATGCAAAAACAAGAATCTTTCCAGGTGTTACGAGAACGAATGGGTATGGAACTGTTTAAGGAATCACCCATGGATGTTGATATCGTAACGGCGGTTCCCAAAGGAGGTATTCCTTCGGCTGTAGGATTTGCAAAAGCATCCGGAATTCCCTATAGCATAGCGATATTGGAAGAGCCTACCACAGGTGGTTTAAGGTCATTCACCACTAATGATAATGATCGACAAGCCCTGGCTACCATGAAGTATAATATATTATATGATGTGGTAAAAGGTAAACGATTATTGGTGGTAGATGATTCTATCGTACGAGGGACTACAGCACGATTATTGGTGAAAAATCTGTTTGCTGCCGGTGCTAAAGAAGTCCACCTCAGAATCCCCTGTCCGCCTTACAGTTATTCCTGTTTTTATGGCATTGAAACCAGAGATCCCAAAACATTGATTTCCCATGGAAGAACAATACAGGAAATCAATGATGAACTCGGAACCACATCATTGGCATATTTAAGTCTGGAAGGTTTGTATCGGGCAATTAAACAGGATAGATCACTATTTTGTGATGAATGCTTGTCCAATCGTAACCCGATGGATGAATTAGTGCCCCAGGCTTAATTACATCGGTGCTAATAAATTGTGTTTGGCACCTAAATCCCTTACCAAAGCAATAAAATGATTCGGTAAGGGTAACTCCCGGTCTTTTCTTAAAATTTTCAATTGTTCGGCCCTTTTTAAAATCGGAGTGCTATCAATGTTATTATGTCCATCGCAAAGAATTTGAATTCGTAAGGTATCAGTTATGGTATCAATAAAATCCCCGAATATTTCAGGTAAATGATCGATAACTTCCTGAACTTCAACTTGATAGTGAATCTGTTTGTCTTTAATTGTCTCATTAGGGGTACCAAAAATAATATTGAGAACAATTCCAGATAATTTGTTGCGGTCGTTAGCAGCAATATTCTGGTATTGATTGTTGAAGTAGTCCTTTATCGTTTTATAAGTAATAATTTTAACGATATCGATGCCTTCTCGTAAAAGGGGTACTAATTGATTGTCTTTACTCATGTTGTTTATTAATTTAAATGATTTGTTACTTTTGTGTGATGTCGGTTTTCTGTAGTAGATTAATTGTCTTTAATCATTTATTTGCATTCGAAAAAAGGGGTGACACATATCTAAAAAACCAGAGAGATAATTACCGGTTTAAGGATTTTCGTCAATTCTGACTTCAGTAAATTTTCTGGGTTATCGTATTAATTAATCGTTTCCACTGGAAAGTTTAGAGTAAATTCAACGCCATTATCGGGTGAACTGGTGCAGGAAATTTTTCCCTGAAGTTTTTGAGCAACCAGATTAAACACAATATGCATTCCTAAACCGGTGCCCCCTTGCCCTCGCTTGGTTGTAAAAAAAGGATCGAAAACTTTCTTTACCTCTTCTGGTGGCATCCCAATGCCATTATCCCTGTAAATCAGCCATAAGGTATTTTTTTTTGATTCAATTATCAATGTGATGTTGCCTTGCTTTATTTTGGTGAACCCGTGAGTGAGGGAATTAATGATAAGGTTGGTAATAATTTGTGAGAACACGCCCGGGTAATTTTTGATCTTTAGTTTTTCAGGACAGTCTATGCTTATCTTATGTGATGTTTTCTTTAATTTCGGTGTTAAGCTTAGAATAATACCATCAATATACTCTTTTACTTTAAATACTCTCAAATCTTCACTGGTTTGATCGACAGCCACTTGTTTGAAGCTGTTGATTAGTTTCCCCGTTCGTTCCAGATTACGATAAATACTTGCAGTTGAACTGATGGTTTCATCTAAAAAATCTTTGAAATAATTTTCAGTCATTGACTCTTCCTGATAAGCCTTCAAACATTCTTCGGCTTTTTCCTTTAAAAAGGTAGATTCAGTGACTCCTAAACCAAGGGGTGTGTTTATTTCATGTGAAACTCCAGCCACTAGTGCACCTAAGGCTGCCATTTTTTCACTTTGAACCAGATAATCCTGGGTTTGTTTAAGTTTAGACAGGGACTGCTGTAACTCTACGGTTCGAAGCTCTACACGCTCTTCCAGTTCGACATTTAAGTTTTTTATTCTGAGTTCCATGAGCCCCCTTTCTGTGACATCATCCAGTCGTATCACAGCCCCGTCATCTTCTTTTTGTTTCAGGGGGTAAATAATAATATCATAATACCTGATTGGGTCATCAAATAAGATAATTTTTTCTTTTTTCCAGGGTTGTTGATCTTGTTTTTCATCCCAATACTGATCCAGATATGGGTCTAAAGTCGAGATAACACCTTTCAGTTTTTTAAATTTTACAAAATGACTACTGAGGTTTGTAATGGACTCAGCTTCCAGATTCCAATGGATGATATTCTTATGACTGTCGATACCAATTAAAACAGAGGGCATGGAATCAATAATATTTTCAGAAAATAATCGAAGTTGATTGAGTTCTATTTCATAATTTTTCCGCTGGGTTATGTTTCTAGCACTTGAAATAACAGCATTTACTTCTCCCGAAGAGGAAATTTCAGGAGATAGCAGCCAATCAATCCAAATATTATTAGGTAATTGAAATTCTACACGATGAGGCTTTTTTATTTTGAAAGTTTTTAAGATTGCCTGTTCCCAAATTATTAAAAAATCTTCAGGGAATTCTAATTCTCTATGGGTTTTCCCTATTAATTCCTTGGCTTCAAATAAGAGTATTTTTTTTACTGCCGGGTTGACATATAGTTGACGACAGTCTTTATCAAATCGAATGATAACATCTTCTGATGATTCAGTTAAAGCCCGAAATTGAGTCTCACTGTTCTTTAACGACTCTTCAGCCTGGATACGTTTTTTAATATCAGTGTAGATTTGTTGTTGTTGAGAGTTAATGGCATTAACCAATTGATCAAGTTCATCACTATTCTTTTGAGAGGGACGTTTTAGCTTTAAAGGATCATTTTTTAGGATTGGATCCGTTTTTTGAGTATAAGCTGCCATAAACTTAATATGGCGAGTAACCAGATGTTGAATGATCATTAGAAGGACAAATGAAGCCAGAAACATTTTGACACCATTCGATACCAGGATAACGAAAAATTTTTTAATGATTCCAATATATATATCTTCTAGGTTTGCAACAATAGTCATCGTTCCTAAATGAAAATTTTTTTCCAGACGAGTATTGTAGTTGAGAGGGTAGATTTTAACAATATCCCGGGTGCTAAGTTTATCTCCTGCTTGAAATATGATATTTTGCTTATCTGCAATTTCCACATAAGTGATATTATTTAGTTTTAATAAGCCTTCAATTTGAAGTTTTAACTGTTCCATATCAAACACATAAACGTTCAAAGTTATAGCAGGTTGTAACGTTTGTTCAATGAATTCAAAATTCTTATCCATCTCGGTGATATTTTCACGATAATCAAAATATAATTGGCTCAAAGTGGCTAAGAAGGTAAATACTGAGCTACAAATCAAGACATAAATTAAAAGTCGATATGATAGTGGATTTTGTTTTTTGTTTAATAGTTGAAAATTTATCAATGGCATTTTGAATTTTGAATCATACCTCTTTGACCATTTAAATAGCTTGATAGGATTTTTAAGCTAGTAAAAATAGTGTTTTGTTTTCTGATGCTTTGAAAAAACGATAGATTTACATTAGATCACTTTTTCAAGTAACTAAAGCAAATCAGTATTAATCAGAGTAATTCTTGTGGTTCGATAACTTAAACCAATTTTAAGAAAAATAGGAGAAAGATCAAGAAATCATATTATGTTGTTTAAGGATTTGAAGCGCTGAATCCAGATCCTGACGATTAACTTTAATCTCCATATTAATGCCTTCAATCGAGGGATAGATGGATGCCATGTGTTGGTTTTCAACAAAACTCTCAATAGCATTGGAAGTTAGCAGGGACCGAATCAATTCTATCTTTGTTTTTTCGCAACTCGAGAATAGTGTAACTGTTTCGTTGTATTGTTGGGTTTTTGGGGGAGCTTTTGTTACTTTCTTTTTTTGTTTCTGATTTCGATAAAAATTTAAGTCGACGATTTTTGAATCATCTTTATACCGATCATTCTGGCGATTGATCTGGCTAAACACCCAGAATATAACAAAAAATGTTATAATATAATAAGAATGATTCCAGCTGCTTCGGCTATCAAAATGATATAAAAGAAACATTGAAATGACAGTCAAGATAAAAGGTATAAGGATGCGGTAATTCATATTTAATTTTTTAAGGTTTTCAAAGTTTTGTCAGTATTTGAGAGTTAAGCATACCGCAATTAGCTTCGGATGGCCATAATAAGATTAAATAATGCAATTATTTTTATAAAAAACTTTAATTTTATTAAACAGGTTTTTTGTGTCTAAACCCGCAGACTTAATTTGTTCTTCAGGTGTCGCATGACCGAAAAATTGATCAGGGATACCAAATGTAGCAATGGGTTTAAAAAGATTCTTTGACGATAACAACTCCATTACGGCACTGCCAAATCCACCGATTCTAGCACTTTCTTCCAGAGTAACGATACAGCTGGATTTTTTGACAGTTTTTAATATTAATTTTTCATCCAGTGGTTTTACAAATCTGGCATTAACTAATCCCACAGATAGTCCTTCCTCTTGAAGCTTTTCAGCCACCTGCTGCGCCCTTTTAACCATGGTTCCCACTGCCAGAATTAAAATATCTTTCCCCTGGCTGATCAGTTCACCCGTTCCGAAACTGATTTCTGGTGCCGTTTCTTTTTCCAGATCTAAATAGGATTCTGTATTTCCTCTTGGAAAGCGGATGGCTATTGGTCCATCGTTATATTCATAAGCGAGTTTGATCATTGATTGAAGTTCAATACCGTTTTTGGGAACCATAATGACCATGTTTGGGATCATTCTCAAATAGGTCAGATCCAGCATACCATGATGAGTAGCTCCATCCGCACCCACAAAGCCAGCACGATCCACAATAAATTTCACCGGAAGATTCTGAAGGGCGATATCGTGAACAATACTATCAATCGCACGTTGTAAAAACGTTGAATAAATAACAATAAAAGGTTTAATTTTCTGAGTTGTTAGCCCTCCGGCAAATATAACGGCATGGCTTTCTGCAATACCCACATCAAAAACCCGGTCCGGAAATTCACTTTGCATTTTAGATAGGCCTGTATTTGCGATCATGGCGGCACTAATGGCAACAACTTTTTTGTCTTTTTTGATAATAGGATAAAAAGTATCACTCCAAACTGAAGTATAACTTTTTCCTGTACTGATCGATTTGGTGACAACACCCGTTTTTGGATTGAAAGGGCCGATGCCATGAAATTGCGCTGCATGTTTTTCAGCTTCAGGAAACCCTTTTCCTTTTTTGGTAATGACATGTAAAAGAACGGGTCCATCTACCTTTTTAACGACTTTTAATAAGGAGACCAATTTATTAATATCATGCCCATCCACCTGCCCAAAATATCTGAAATTTAGTTTTTCAAACCAGATTCCCTTTGTGAAAAAAGTCATAAATGATTCATTAACACGCTGTAGGGTGTTTTTTATCGCCAGCGGAAATCTACCATCCCGGTGTTGCTTGATGAATTCTGCCCGTAAGAGATTAAATGTTTTTGAGGAGGAAATATTCAATATGGTTTTTGATAAGGCACCGACGGGCGAATCAATACTCATGTCGTTGTCATTTAAAATAACGATAATGTTTTCATCCAGATGACCCACATGATTAAGTGCTTCAAAAGCAATGCCACCAGTCATTGATCCGTCACCAATAACGGCAATAGTTTTAAAGTCCTGCTGATTTAGACCCTTACCGACATTAATGCCCAATGCCGCTGAGATAGAGGTTGAGGCATGCCCGGCTCCGAAATGATCATACTTTGACTCATCCCTGGATAGAAATTTAGCGGTGCCTTCTTTTTTACCGATGAATTCAAATTGATCATTTCTACCGGTAAGCAGTTTATAAGTGTAGGTTTGATGCCCAACATCCCAGATAATTTTGTCTTTCTCAAAATTGAAAACCTTTGCCAGAGCAACCGTTAATTCCACTGAACCCAGGGATGATGCCAAATGTCCACCAGTTCGGCTGATAACGTCTATGATTCGCTTTCGACAGTTATCCGCTAGTATCTTTAGTTTTTTAGTTGAATAGTTTTGAATTTCAGAACACACTTTTAGCTTACTTAACAGATTATCCATACCTTTCCTTGGCATATATTTCACTTAGTTTTATTTTTTATCCAACATCATTGAGGCTTGTTCCCGATTCAACAGGGAACTATCCTTTTCTTTAATGTCAATCAGTTGATTTTCTGAAATATCAATTTGAAATTGATCAATCATTTTTAGTGCATGCCACCTGACATTGATATCATCATCATTTAAAAAAGACTTGATCATTTCTGCATGATCTTTATTCGCATGTTTCTCAAGGTATTTTAAGCAAGGAATGATGATCTGTTCTAAAATAAAATCACCTTCCAGGTCTTGTTGTTTCACTTTTTTTGATGGTGATTTTCGCAATACCTTAATTTTATCTGCCAGGGGAATGACAAAGTCGGTCTGATCGTAACTGATAAATGCTTCAATATATGAAATTAGGAGGATTGGATCAAATGATTGTGCAAAATCATTAATCAATTTGGATTTTAATTCCTCATTTTTCATCCGACCGGCAGCACCAATGGCATAATTTCTGGTTACAGAATCGTCGTCATTCAGCAGTGTTTTTATGTCAAGTGGTTTTGTTGAACCACTATCTTCAAGTGCTTTTAAGCTGGTAAGTGCATCTTTCCTTTCGGAAAAGGATTGTCCAAATCTCAATTGATCTAATAATTGGAGTTGTTCTTCCTGAAGCATTTTTAGTACCGTGAAAATGAATTTAAATTTATACCAATTGCGTTTGACTTTGAATTGCAGCCCCTTCACAATGATCAAACTATTTTGAAAACTTTATGCATTAAATCCATTTTTAATGGGTTGATTGCTATTTTGTCTATAAAGAACTTTTATCTTAATATTTTGAGATAAAACATTAATTAAAGTGTAACGACAGATATTCATAGTGTTTCAGTATTTTAGAGACAGTTCTATGAGAATGATAGTTGCGATACGAAGCACCGGGAATCATTTATAAATCAAAGTCTGGTTGCCTAAATTTAATTTTAGATTTGGATTGGTACTATGAAACATTCAATTATTGTTATTTCAGAAGGAAGTTATCTTTTTGGATTTGCCCCCGAAACCTTTGATGAACATTACCCCTTGAATGAGATTTGGATTTCCCAGGATAAACAAAATAGTAATATTTGGAATTTTGAAAAAAAAGACAGTTCCCAGCGTGGAATTCTTGTTAACTTGAATCAATTTATAAACCCGGCCAGTGCAACGTTTGATTTTAATGGGAATGTTTTTACTAAAGGTATTACCGGATCTTCAGATTCGATTTTCGGGTTCTTCTGTAACCAGGTAATCGCACAGATCACCGTTGAAGAAAAAGATAAAAGAACTGTTGATATTGATAGCATTAAAAAGTATCCCGATAATATCAATATAATATCTTATTCAAGGGTGATAAAATATAAACGAAAAAATGTATTTGTTATCGATCCCGGGACTTTTTTTGAACTGCATCTACAGAATCAAAGCTAAGCTAAATGTTGTTTAATTTCCAATAGTACCTGTTCGATGCTTAACTCAGAAGTGTCAATGACTGACGCATCTTTAGCAATTGCCAGGGGGCCGATTGACCGTGTCATGTCTTCCTGATCTCGTCTTTTAATATCTGTTAATAAAGCATTAAATTGTTCACCTGAAATTGGAATTTTCATTTCAAGTGCTCTTCTGGTGGCTCTGACTTCAGCTTTTGCATCCAAATAAAACTTAAAAGGGGTATCCGGGAAGACGATGGTACCGATATCTCTCCCATCAATGACTACTGAATATTTCTGTGCTGTCTCCCTAATGGTTTGATTTACCAATTCTCTACATTCAATATTATTGGCAACATGTTTAATCTGAAGTGTTACTTCCGGAGTTCTTATTTTTGCTGAAACATCATTACCCATTAATATCATTTTCTGGGTATGATCTTTATATTCGATTTTGAGTGCATCAGAATTAGATTTGAAGTGTTCAGCTATTTCTTGTTCATTTCCCTGACATTGACCATTGAATGTATTGATCCCAAATAGCGTAAAGGATCTGTATATGGCTCCGGAATCGATATATTCAATTTTAAGCATTTGAGACAATTGTTTAGCAATGGTGCTTTTCCCTGAACCTGCCGGGCCGTCTAAGGCGATGACAAATAAATCCTGTTTTTGCAGA
>Ga0307989_1001113_pt1 | contig 15173 bp, 12 predicted proteins | sample EllFjometagen185_FD_203164 | JGI IMG/M metagenome (GOLD analysis project Ga0307989, IMG submission 203164) | Marine microbial communities from Ellis Fjord, Antarctic Ocean - #185 | ecosystem: Environmental > Aquatic > Marine > Unclassified | place: Southern Ocean | collected 2014-10-08
GGAAGATACTGCAGCACTAACCTTTGCAATAATTCCTTTCGAGTCGTACAGACCTTCTCCCACAACTCCTATCATAGCAATTCTGGCATCTGATGAGATCTCATCAGGTTCCAGCTCTGTAAGAATCCGGGTAAAAACTTCTTCTTTATTTCCAGCTAATGCTGAGTTAAAAAATAAGGATATTGAATCAAATCCCACTGACGAAAATTCTGGTGTAATACCATAAACTTTTAAAATTGTATTAACTTTAAGAATAAAATTGGGACTTTTTTGTAAAAAAAGTTTTTTCACAAAGAGTCTTGTGTATCCAATTTTTCCTGACACTCCTATTATTGGTTGAGACTGATCATCTCTATGTGGAACTATTCTTGTTCCGGGATCTTCCGGTTTATTTGTGTTCTTTATATTTATCGGAATTGCCGCATCTCTAACAGGGGCTATTGCTTCCTCATGAAAAACTGCAGCACCAATTGAAGCAAGTTCCCTTGCCTCTTCATAGGTTATTTCAGCTATTGTCTTCGGTTCATGAACAATTCCGGGATCTGCCATTAGAATACCTGATACATCAGTCCAATTCTCATAGAGTTCTGCATTACAGGCTCTTGATGCTATAGCACCGGTTATATCAGATCCGCCGCGTGTAAAAGTCTTAACAAATCCATCTTTGTCAGAGCCGTAAAAACCGGGAATAATATAGTTTGCATCACTTGAAAGTTTTTCTGCCATTAATTCATAAGAGACCGGATCCACACTGCCGTCTTCTGCAATTACTATAAGACCTTCTGTATCCAGAAACTCCCGTCCCATATATTCTGCAAGAATCTTAGCACAGAGATATTCTCCACGGGAGGCAGCATAATCAGCAGATTCCCCCTGCCTGATATTATTCTCAATAATATTAAGCTCATCTGCAAGATTGGAAATTTTAATCCCCAATTCCTCTCCAATTTCTAAGTATCTTTTTCTAATAGTATTAAATGATTCTGAGAAACTTTTCCCCGCAGAAGCCTCTTCATGACAGGTATAGAGCATATCAGTTATTTTAATATCCTCAGAATAACGTTTTCCCGGTGCTGAAACAACAGTAATCTTCCTTCTTGAATCTGAGGTAAGAATAGCTTCTACTTTTCTTATCTGAGCGGTTTCTGCAAGAGAACTTCCGCCAAATTTACATACTATCATGAATATCTCCCTAAAACTATTTTTCAACATACTAAAATATATGATCGAGTGATATTTTAAACTGTACCTCTATAATTTTCAATACAGGCTGGAAATAACATGAGACTTTTTATAATGTATAAATGCTTAGCAGTGGTCCGCAGTGAGATCAACAGGGTAATAGTAAATCTTTTGTTATTATCTTTGGAACATGATGTATGTCATTTGCATCACGGAAATAGCGGGTATCCATACCTGATGCAATCTGATCAATAATGATCGTCTCTGATGGAACTCCAAGTGCAACCACTAAAGATATGCCGAATTGCGGATCAATATCCAAAAGAGAGCGCAATTTTTCTCTTTGTATTGATCCGAACATACATCCGCCAAGACCTCTTTCAGCAGCCCCCAGAAGGATTGCATGTGCTGCAATACCAGGATCTGGTTGAGGATTATTCTTAATATGGGAATCATAAGCAATAACAATAAATGCAGAGGGTCGTTCACCCTCACCCGGCCCATCCCACTCTTTTAGCGCTCCAGCCCATCCCAGCAACCCCGTTATTGTGATGCATCTCTCTTTATCATTAATTAAACAGTACCTTAAAGGCTGCATATTGGATGCTGAAGGGGCAAGTCCGGCAAGTTCAACCAGTTCCAAAAGTGTCTCGCTATTCACCTCTCCAGACTCATCAAATCGTCTAACTGTCCGGCATTTTTTCATTAATTCATATATCCCCATACCAACACCCACCTCTTATCATAAATAATTTATACTCTTTCCATGGTAATTTTATCAAAGTCAGATATTTCTAACCCTGCTGATTTGCCTATATCCTTAAATAGTATGGTATTATCATTGTTTTCCCCCACCGTACTAATTGTTACAGATATAGTACCATTGAGGCTTTCCTGAATAATCCTATCCATCTTCCCCTGTCTGGGAGCAGCCAAGTGCCCTGATACACCCATTTCAGCAGAAAAATTAATGAGAGTATTTCGCTGTCTAATAGCTACTTTAGTACATCCTCCATCTGCTTTCAAAGATACTATTTTTGCTCCGGTATACGTACCAAAACGTAATACGGTATCGTTATAAAATACAAATCCCAGGAATCCGGTAAAAACTCTACCTAAAAAAGGTATTTTTGCAACTGAAAGCATGCAGGAACTCTTTTTATCTAAGAAATCACAAGACTGCATCCATACCCAGGCTGAAGGAAAAGATACTCCCCAGTCTTTCTCGATATAGCCTGATCCGCTAATGAAATCTATTTTTCTCCCTTTAATTTGTAATGACCCATTCACTTTATGGTTCATAGAGACAACTCCATGAAAACATTCCATAAAGGGAACAAATGAGTACCATCCCATAATTCCAGGAGCTAATATTTTTCGTGGAAATTTCTCTCTCTCAGTAAATTTCAAATCACATTTCAGTTGAAGATCCTGATAATCAATATTTACTTCTACAATCTATGGTATAAATTGTAGCATCAGAAAGGTGAAAGGGCAAACAAATCTATACCTCAGGCTCTAAAAGCCTGCACAAGGAATTATATTTATTCCCCTCTTGCCTTCAAGTGTCACTTCCGGTAATCTCTCTTTATGAATGAACAAGATTATACATATTCTATTGAAGAGCTGCAAAAACGTATCACCTACTACTCTGACCTTATTACTGCTGAACGGCTTCAGAAAATGAAGAAGGTACTGCAAAACAGAACCCGATATATTTCAGTTGCTCTTGAAAATATTTTCCAACCGCACAACGCCAGCGCAGTATTGAGAAGCTGTGATGCTTTTGGCATACAGGATGTTCATATAATTGAGAACAGCAATACTTTCTCTTCAAACCCTGCTGTAGACATGGGAACAAGCCAATGGCTAACACTTCAGCGTTATCGTAATAGAGAGAATAATAGTGTGCAGGCAATTGAAAGTCTAAAAAATCAGGGATACAGAATTGTTGCGACAAGTCCTCATAGTGATGATATACATCTTGATGAATTTGATTTATCAAAAGGAAAAGCAGTTTTTTTGTTTGGAACTGAGCTGGATGGGCTGACCCCTGAAGCTTTGGCTGCAGCAGATGAATATGTAAAAATACCGATGTATGGGTTTGTGGAAAGCTTTAATATTTCTGTTTGTGCCGCTCTCACCCTGCATCACCTTGTCCTGAATTTACATGATTCAGAACTAAATTGGCACCTTTCTGAATATGAACAGATGACTCTTCTCCATAAGTGGTTAAGAAATAATGTTAAAAAACCTGAAGTACATGAGAAAATTCTTGGAATATCAAAATGAACGTTTTTATAGTATTAGATGCTTTAAATAGGTTCAAGGTTCATAATCCCTTCTAATAATCCCTTCTCATTATGAATTTTCATGACAATCTCACTGTAATAGGATAGAATTAACTGAAAGTTGTATATTTTGTTAGATATTGTTTTTACAAATATATTTTTTTGAAAAAACAATCTAATAATCTGATATATAGACTAATGAGAAAATTCAAAAGACAATATTATGTAATATCCATTACAAATGATTGTCTCAGGAGTCAAGATGAAGGATTCAAAGGTCAAGATGAAGGATTCAAAGGTCAAGATGAAGGATTCAAAAATCACGGTGAAAGATTCAAAAAAAACAATCCTGGCATGGTCATTTTATGATTGGGCAAACAGCGCATTTGCAACAACTGTTATGGCCGGTTTTTTTCCGGTATTCTTCAAATCCTACTGGTCTACCGGTGCGACAGTTCAACAAAGTACATTTTACCTGGGAATGGCGAATTCTATAGCTTCAATTATTGTTGCTGCTCTTGCGCCGATTCTGGGTGCTATTGCTGATCGAGGCAGTATAAAGAAAAAACTTCTCATTTTCTTTGCTTTCCTTGGTTGTATTATGACCGGATCGCTCTGGTTTGTAAAAGCTGGATATTGGCAGCTAGCTATTTTGTTTTATATAACCGGAACCGTTGGATTTTCCGGTGCAAATATTTTTTACGATTCACTGCTCCCTGGAATAGCCTCTGAAAAAAAGATTGACTATGCATCTTCATTGGGGTTTGGACTTGGATATATTGGCGGAGGCCTCTTATTTCTCATTAATGTAGCAATGTATCTTAAACCAGCTCTATTTGGAATTGCAGATGACATCACGGCAATCAGAATTGCATTTCTTACCGTAGCAATATGGTGGGCAGTATTTTCCATCCCCATTATGCTATTTGTAAAAGAACCCGACAAAGATAAAGGATTACCTCTGGGAAAAGCTATATCATCAGGATTTAAACAACTGGGAGAAACCTTCCGTCAAATCAGATATTTAAAAGTTGTCAGTCTGTTTCTACTTGCTTATTGGTTCTATATTGATGGTGTCGATACAATTATTAGAATGGCTGTTGATTATGGGGCATCTCTTGGATTCCCTTCAGAATCACTCATTATAGCACTATTAATTGTTCAATTTGTTGCTTTCCCTGCAACCCTCGGCTATAACCTTCTTAGTAAGAAAACGGGAATAAAAAAAGCGTTATTAATTGCAATTGCCGCCTATTCCATTCTTACAGTTCTGGGTTACTTTATGAAAACTACCACTCATTTCTATATTCTCGCTGTCTCTATCGGGTTATTCCAGGGTGGTATTCAGGCATTAAGCAGAAGCTACTATTCCCGGCTCATACCGGAAAAACAGGCAGCTGAATTTTATGGATTTTTTAATATGCTTGGTAAGTTTGCAGCAGTAATCGGGCCTGCACTTATGGGAATAGTAACCCTGGTTTCAGGCAGCAACAGACTTGGCATCTTGTCTATACTTGTTCTGTTTATTGCTGGAGCAATTTTACTGATTAAAGTGGATGAACAAAAAGGGCGTGAAATGCTTGATCAATACAATAAAAAAATAGCTTCTGAAAAGTAACTATAAATTTCTTTTAAATTGGCTCAAGGACATATAAATGGCAGAAATGATTTCCCGATTCATCCCTGTTTTTCTCATACTTGCAGTGGGAGTTTTTTTCAGATTCAAAGGAATACTTTCCGATGAAATTGTAGGAGGATTAAAAAAACTAATCATAAATCTCGGATTACCAGCTGTATTTTTCCTCTCGTTCATCACCATGGAGCTAAAAAGCAGTTATATTATATTTTTTATCAGTACCTTCTTAATTTGTCTTCTTTTGTTTTTTGTTGGTACTCTTTTTCAAAAATTCAAATCATTCAGGATTCCATTACTACCTTTCTTTTTTACCGGATTTGAGTTCGGCATGGTAGGTGTTGCCCTTTTTTCAAGTCTTTTCGGTCTGGAAAATTTGCATTACATCTTACTTTTGGGCCTTGGACATGAATTTTTCATCTGGTTTGTATACGCACCACTCCTGGAAGCCAAAAATCATGGCAAGGTACAGATTAAAAAAATCCTTAAATCTTTTATATCTTCACCTATAATAATTGCTATTTTATCTGCTCTATTTTTTAATCTTACTGGTATTTATCAGGAAATTGCAAACTTTTTTTTAGTTACCGGCGTTATTACAGCTATGGATGTAGTTAGTAAACTTACTACTCCTCTTATTCTGCTTGCAATTGGTTTTCAGTTAAAATTAACCTCTATGCAATGGAAATTATCAATCAAAATACTAATCAGCAGACTTGTCTTATCTATAGTTTTCGGTCTGTTCTTCTATTTTATATCAGACCTGTTAATAATGGAAATGAATAGGATGATGCAGTATGCATTCATTACATTCTTCCTACTGCCGCCGCCTTTTATTATCCCGGTATTTCTGGGAAAAGAGCTGAAAAAAGAGTCTATGTTTTATAGTAATTTATTAGTTCTCTATACAATTATAACACTTTTTCTTTTTGCGGTGATAATGCTGATAGTGGGGACTTAAAGAGGAAAACAGGAGGCTGGAGACTGAAAACGGGAAATTAGGAAAGATCCAATTCCTCCGGTCTTCCCTTCTCCCTTCTCCTGTCTCCGTTCTACTGTCTCCTGCCTCCCTCTCTGTCCTATTCCCACTCTACTGTCCCCGGTGGTTTAGAAGTAATATCATACAGGACTCTGTTTACCCGTTGGACCTCATTACAAATGCGGTTTGAGGCCGCCTGAAGAACTTCCGGAGGAAAACGATACCAGTCAGCAGTCATTGCATCTTCACTTGTTACTGCTCGAAGAGAGCACACTTCCTCGTAAGTTCTTTCATCTCCCTGAACCCCAACGCTCTTAACCGGCAAAAGACACGAAAGTGCCTGCCAGATATCACCATACAAACCTGCTTTACGAATCTCTTCAATAAATATTTCATCTACATCGCGTAATGTATCCAACCGATCCTTTGTAATCTCTCCAATACAGCGTATTCCCAATCCAGGGCCTGGAAAAGGATGCCTATAAATTACTTCATCAGGTAGTCCAAGTTCCTTCCCAAGAAGACGAACTTCATCTTTAAAAAGTTCTTTAAGCGGCTCTATAAGTTCAAATCTGAGGTCATCTGGAAGGCCGCCAACATTATGATGACTTTTGATAGTTGCTGATGGACCTCCTGTAGCAGAAATACTCTCTATAACATCCGGATACAGTGTACCTTGAGCAAGAAAGTCAACCTCACCAACAGCTCTTGCCTCTTTTTCAAAAACATCAATAAAAACCTTCCCAATAATTTTACGCTTTTGTTCAGGTTCTGATACTCCTTTCAATGCATTTAAGAAAAGATCTTCAGCTTCAGAATAGTGCAGTCGAATATGAAAATTATCACGAAATATCTGTAAAACAAGATCAGCTTCACCTTTGCGAAGTAATCCATTATTGACAAAAACACAGACTAACTGATCCCCAATTGCTTTATGAATAAGAGCGGCAGCGACACTGGAATCCACCCCCCCCGAGAGTCCACAGAGTACAGTTTTTCCTCCAACCTGCTTCCTGATATCCTGCACTGCCTGATCGATAAATGATCCCATATCCCAATCAGGAGTACATCCGCAAATTGAGTGAACAAAATTTCTAATAAGCAGACTACCCTGTTCTGTATGAACAACTTCAGGATGAAATTGTACCCCATAAAGGTTATCTCTGTTATTTTCCACTACCGCTGCGGGACAATTTTCGGTATCAGCAGTAATAATAAATCCTTCAGGTATTGTATGAACAGAATCTCCATGACTCATCCAAACCTGTGAATCTTCACTCATGCCTTCAAGTAGAGCGGAAGCCTTACTTATTGAGAGTTTCGCAAATCCATACTCCCTCTTGTCCGGTCGTAAAACTGCTCCGCCCTGCATCACCGTAATAACCTGGAGCCCATAACAAATCCCTAAAACAGGAATTCCCAAAGAGTATATTGCAGGGTCAGGCCTTGGAGAGTCCGGTGATGTAACACTAGCAGGACCACCGCTGAATATAATTCCTTTTGGATTCAATGCCCTAATTTCTTCTACAGGCACATTATAAGGAAGTATTCTGCTGTACACCTTTGATTCACGGACTCGGCGTGCAATCAATTGACTATATTGAGCTCCAAAATCAAGAACTATAATTAGTTGTTCATGCGGTATCATCTATTTTCCCTTTTCCCGTATTAACGTGTTATTTGATAATTTAACGGTTCCTCAGTTATGGTTATATCATGAGGATGACTCTCCGTAAGACCTGATTGAGTTACCTGAATAAATTCAGTTTTTTCTTGTAACTCCTGAATAGTCCTGCAGCCGCAATATCCCATACCTGAACGTAATCCTCCAACTAATTGATGAATATAATCAGCAAGTGGACCCCGATAAGGAACTCTTCCCTCAATACCCTCTGGGACAAGTTTTGCAGCTTCATCCTCAAACTGCATATATCGTGATTTACTACCTCTCTGCATGGCTTTCACTGATCCCATTCCTCTGTGAACTTTATAACTTCTTCCCATATGGGTAATAATATCACCAGGGCTTTCTGCTGTTCCTGCAAATAGATTTCCAATCATAACTGTATGCGCTCCAGCTGCTATTGCTTTTACAATATCACCGCTAAACTTAATTCCGCCATCAGCAATTACCGGAATGCCGGATTTCGATGCTAATTCCACAGTATCCATAACTGCAGTAAGCTGTGGGACCCCCACTCCGGCAACTACCCGGGTTGTACAGATAGATCCGGGACCAACTCCGACCTTCAGTGCATCTACTCCTGCATTGATTAGTTCAGAGGCGGCAGCAGCAGTAACAATATTACCAGCTATAATATCAATATCCGGAAAATGACTTTTAATTATTCTCACTGTTTGAGCTATCATAGTATTATGTCCATGAGCACTATCAACAACAAGAAGATCTACATTTGCATTTATTAGTGCCTGAGCCCTTTCAAGTTCAGATTCGCCCCCTGAACTTAATGCGGCACCTACCCGTAATCGTCCAGTAGAATCTGTACAGCTGTTTGGATAATCCCGTGCTTTTATAATATCCTTAAAGGTTATCAATCCCACCAGAATTCCCCGAGAGTCTATAATAGGTAATTTCTCAATTCTATAGGTATGCAATAACTTACTAGCTTCTTCTAAACTGGTACCGGGAACCGCTGTTATAAGATTATCTTTGGTCATTGCTTTTGCAAGAGGCATGGAGAAATCAGTATGAAATCTAAGGTCTCTATTTGTAAGAATTCCCGCTAATTTGCCTGCATCATCTACGACCGGGATACCGGATATATGATATCGTTCCATGAGATCAACAGCGTCCTGGACAGTATTATCAGGTTTCAGAGATATAGGAGCTGTAATTACCCCTGATTGAGAACGTTTGACCTTATCAATTTCATTTGCTTGTTCAAGAATTGTCAGATTTTTATGAATAATACCAATTCCACCCTCTCGGGCAAGTGCAACAGCAAGGCGTGCTTCAGTTACAGTATCCATTGCAGCACTTACCAGTGGAATATTAATAGTAATATTCCTGGTTATTTTTGATTCCAGATTTGTATCTCTTGGGACAAAATCAGATTTTGCCGGTACCAGTAAAACATCATCAAATGATAATCCCTTACGAAATTCTTTCATATTGCTCTCCCTTGAGAAAACTGAAGTTTAGATTTAACTATTTGCAAATATTCATACTTTATATGATATAAACTAATCAATAACTTTTAGCTAATAGGTTACTCTTAAAAAAATGAAATATCTTATTAGGAGTGTCTTACCATATATAAAAAAAGCGCCCTCAGACAGAGGACGCCATAATGCACTATAAGAACATATCCCTAACAGGCGGATATGCTTTAATTACCGTTTTCGTAAGCAGAAATCCTCCAACCACACCGACTACACATTGAATAATATTACCTGGTATCTCTACAACCGCAGCCCCAAATCCGACAAGCGCGGCACCGGCCAGAAAGTAGAAGCCTACCATGATAATCAGCCCTGCAAGACCAGCCAGGAAAATAATTGGAATTGACATCCTGTATCTATTTTTGGAGTTATTTCCAGCTTCATCAGTCTCAATACGCTTCTGCATTCTGATTATTGATCCTCTTACAATCAAACCAGCAATAAATCCCTGTAGTCCATGAATAAATAATGATATCGGTGCCCATTGGGCATATCCTGAAAGAAGATCAGCAATAGCGGTCCCTAATCCGGCAGTTATCAGTGCCGTGACAGGACCAAAGGTAAATGCGGTAAAATATATAGCCACATCACCAAGATTTATATAGCCGCGTGTGGGAGCGATAGGTATGCGAATCAAAAGTGTAAAAACTGCCGTAACTGCGGTCAGTATCGAAATTGAGACAATACGATATGCAGGGGAGACTGCAAAACCACTACTTAATTCAGAAATTGATCGTTGTTTCATGCTTTATCCTTATTTTAATAGTTATCACACAAGGAAGATAGGTATTATTAATATGAGCGCTATAATAACTGAAAATGTTAAATGGGTAAAGAGCTTTCTCCCTCCACTGAGACGTTGGTAAGAAGTTCTTCTGGAAGCTCTTCCAAATCCTCGATGCTCCAGGCTCATTGACATTACCGGTATACTTTTCATCGTTTGAATAAGAACAGAGGTGAGAACCGGCACTAATCCTTTTATACGGGACCATCCCCACATACCTGACTGAAAACTTCCGCGCAATTTGTGCGCTTCTGACACACGGTGGTAGGTAGCAGTGATATAGGGAATAAATCTGAATGTCATGCTGATTATAAGGGCGGCGTTCATCGACAATCCATACCAGCGCAGCGTTAAGATAACCTGATTAAGTGGTGTCGAGCGGAAAAAAATAAAGAATACATAGGTGATTCCGATAAATCTGGATAATAATACACAAGTACGAATTAATCCTGTGTCAGTAAGTAAAATCCAATTATTATAGGTAACAAGAACCTCCCCTTCCTTATAGAAAGGAGGGGTCAAAATAATAATAAGCAGCATGATAGGTAATAATACTTTCAATGGAGAAAAGGCACTCCGTAATCCTGCAGCAGGTAATGCCAGAAGGATCATAACTACTGTATAGGAAGCAAGAATTTCTATCTGATAAGGAAGAAACATTGCAGCTGTATAGGCAATTAATAGAAAGAGCTTCGCTCTTGGGTCAAATCTATGAACAAAGCTGTTTCCGGGGTGATAGGAGGATTCAATCATAATAACCCTCCTGAGCCCGGCCGTCCTGAAAGACAACAACTGTATCAGCCAGTTTTTTTGCCAGCCTCAAATCATGAGTTATAAGAATAAGGCTTGCTTCACGTTTAACAAACAAATCAACAATTCGGATATATTCAGACATGAGTATTCCTGAATCGGCTTCATCAAAAATGCAGCAGGATCTATCTAATAGATAACAAACCGCTGCCTGAAGGCGTTTTCTTGATCCATAACTCATAATTGAAGGGATTTCATTAGGGTTCTGAAGTCCAAAAAGCTCTGCACAGGATATTGCCTGTCTATAGGCATCATCCTTATCAACTCCAGCCTGCAGTAGGCTGTACATTAACTCATCTTTCACTGAGGGAAGAAATATCTGATAATCAGGATTTTGAAAAAGGTATCCGGTAAATTTCTGCAAAGCACCAACTGCTGCATGCTTATGTTTCTCCCCATTATCAGGAAAAAATATCTCCCCATGATCTGGTGTAAGTAATCCGCAGAGTAATTTACTCAATGTTGATTTTCCGGAACCATTTGGTCCGTAAAATGCTGTGATTTTTCCTCTATAAATATCCAATTTATCTACAAATAGCGTAAAATCAGAGTTGCCTTGTGGATAGGTATAGGAAAGATTCCTTACAGAAAGTATTGGTTCCGGATTTTCAAACACAGAATGTGATATATAGGGCATTGAGGGATGTAATTTTTTATACTCCCAATTATCTCCCAGGAGCTGCAGAACCTGATCCTTACTTCCTTGAAATATCTGATTATCATGAATAACACTCCATGTTGCTATATAAATATCAAAAAGTTCAATATGTTTTGAGGCCAGTATTATTATAGTTTTCCCTGATGCTACTGCACGCTGTATTAGTGTTTCACGCCATTGTTCATCCAACTCTTCAAATGTTTCATCCAGAATCCACACAGAGGGGTTTATTGCACACAAAACAGCAAGAAGAACTCTTTTCTTCTCTCCTCCTGACAAATTGCCGGGATTTACATTTCTCAGTTCATCAAGATCCCAAAAGTCTATCTCTTCTTCTAATTTTTCATGTATTTGCGGACGATTCATACCAAGAGACTCAAGGGGAAAAACTATTTCATCTTCCACCAGAGGCATAAGTATTTGCTCATCGGGATCCTGGAACACCATACCAATATGTTCCAGAAGATCGTAACCTTTTGTCTTTAGCACATCTTCTTTTCCGAACAATATCTCACCAGTAATTGTTCCCCCAGTAAATGCAGGAACAAGACCGGCTATAATTCGTCCTAAAGTAGTTTTTCCAGCTTCAGGACGTCCATAAACGGCATGTACCATCCCGTGTTGAAAAATTGCTGAGGTATTTTCAAACAAAATCCGTTTAGGAGATTGATCATATGAGGGAAAGTTAAATTGCAAGTTTTTGATCGTTATTGCTGTGTTCATACTGTAGGCAAACAGTAAACTGTATTGAAACTTTTGTCTAGATTTTTCTTACAAGCTTATATAAGGAAATAAGTATATAAGAGGCAGGCTTTCGGGTCTGCCTCTCTAAATCCTATAACTACTATATTTCGTTGGCAGTTTTTAAAATACATTGAAGGAGAACATTAACGCCTCTCTCACAATCTTCATAAGGGGTATCTTCAACTTCAACATGACTTCGTCCATTTATACTGGGAACAAATATCATAGCACCTCTTGTAATTTGATTAACTTCACTCATATCATGGCCGGCTCCGGAAATCATTCTACGTGTGCTGTATCCTAATTCCTCGGCTGTCTCCAAAACACGATTACATAAAGCTTTATCAAATGGAGCATGTTCTACTTTCCAGGTCTCCTCAGTGGTTATGGGACAACCCCTTCTGGCAGCTATTACTTCAAATTCACGTTTCATCATTTCCCAAGCCTTCAAAGCATGATCATCATCCCAGGATCGAATATCTACTGTAAAATGAACACCATCGGAGATAATATTTCGAGAATTAGGATAATTCTGAATCTCTCCGACTGTTGCTACCATATTTCCCATTTGATGAGCAATTTTATTAACAACAATATTCATCTCTGAAAAAGCTAATAGTGCATCATTTCTTCCAATCATAGGAGTTGGACCAACTTGATTTGCTGTTCCTTTGAGGTTGATATCATACCAATGCAGGCAAAGAATCCCTTTGGGAGCTCCAATCTGGAGATTTTCTTTGTACAGCTGAGGTCCCTGTTCAATATGAAGCTCATAAGCAGCCTCTATATTCCATTTTTTGTGATCAGCAGGGAAATCCCCTTTGTATCCTATTCTTTCAATCTCTTCACCAAATCGGGTACCCCCATCACGGTCCATTCTGCTGTATGCCCACTCTTTAGTTATATTTCCTACCCAGACACCTGACCCCATACAAGCTGGAGAAAACCATCCGCCCTCTTCATTTGTCCAGTTTGTTACAATGAAATCCCGTTCAAGCTCAATATTATTTTCAACAAGAACCCTGAGCACCTCAATTCCACCGACAACTCCCAGTATTCCGTCAAATCTTCCACCAGGTTTTTGGGTATCAAAGTGTGATCCGGTTAAAATTGCACCCAAATCCCTATTCTTTCCAGGTTTTACAGCAAACATATTTCCCATTTCATCTATGGTAACTTCACAGCCGCATTCTGCAAACCATTTCATCAGCAATTCCCGACCTATCTTGTCTTCATCTGTTGCAGCACATCGCTCCAGACCACCATTAGCAGTAGTTCCTATTTTTGCTGAGGCTTCAATTGCCTCTATAAGTCTTTGTCCATTTACTCTTAAATCTTTAAGCTCCATTTTTAGCTCCTTTCAGTATATTTTGCGAGATAATTGTATCAGTATTCTGGCTATTTGAACAGAGAGGGGACGGGAGACGGGAGACGGGAAGCGGGAAGAAAATCCTGTCTCCTGTCTCCATTCTCCGGTCTATTCTCCCCTGATTATAGAGAAAACTCTTTCAGGAAGCTCTTTCAGTTCAGCATCACTTAATTTTGCGGTATCTATCGGTTCATGAATAATCAATTCCAATTCCTGCCTTCTAATTCGAGTCTTGGATTCAAGTAATAATGAGGTATTATTAATAGTTAATGGTAGTATGATTGCTTTTGCTCTCGTAGCCAGCTTTATACTCCCGGGTTTAAAAGTACCAAAAGATTCTGATTTACTCCGGGTGCCTTCAGGAAATATCAATTGGGGACGGCCGGCTTTAATAGCGCTTACACCATCAAGGATAGCTTTAATCTGAGATCTCAGATCGTTCCGGTCAATATATACACAACCCAGAATATCCATCCAGGTTCTAAGAATGGGTATATTATGCAGCTCTTTTTTAGCAATAAAACCTAAAGGAATGGGAAGATAACCTACTACTAGCGGTATATCTACTAAACTTTTGTGATTTGATACAAAACAGAGCCTCTTCTCATTTTTTGGAATATGTTCCAGCCCCTTAATTGTTACATAGCCACCCAGAGCTACTACGATACCTCTGGACAGCATCTCTCCATTATATCGTATATAACGTTCAGCAATTTTTTTCAGACCAAGTGTTCGAAGGATAGTTCCAGGTATTATTCCGAGGATCATTGAAAAAAGAAAATGTATGCAGGCATACAAAGTTGCTAAATATATATGCAGTTTAATCATCTATTAAACACCTCACACCAAATATATTTTAAATAAGATTCTTTCTATAGAGTCGAGCATAATCACCATCAATTTGCATAAGCTCATCATGTGTTCCATCTTCAATTATCTCTCCTTGCAGGAGTACACATATCCTATCTGCGTTTCGCACTGTAGTTAACCTATGTGCAATAATAATTGATGTTCTGTTTCTTGCAAGAGCATCAAATGCATCCTGTATGAGCTTTTCAGATTCTGAATCCAGGGAAGAAGTAGCTTCATCAAAGATCAGAATTTCCGGATTCTTAAGAAATACTCGTGCGATCGAAATTCTCTGCTTCTGACCACCAGAAAGCTTTACTCCCCTTTCTCCCACTTCTGTATCAAATCCATCAGGCAAAGACATAATAAAATCATATATATTTGCTGCTGCGGCGGCCTCTTCAACAGCTAAATCGGTTGCAGCTGGATTTCCATAGAGAATATTTTCTCGAATAGTTGCATCAAACAAAAAAACATTTTGTTGTACTATACCAATATGCTTTCGTAAAGATCTTTGAGAAACCTGCTGTATATCCTGCCCATCAATAAGAACCGAACCTTCCTGAGGTTCATAAAATCGCGGCAAAAGAGAGACGAGTGTTGATTTTCCAGCACCCGACTCACCAACTAAAGCAGTTTTTTTACCCGGTTCAATTGCTATATTTATATTTTTTAAAATATAATCCGTTTC
>Ga0307989_1001114_pt1 | contig 15153 bp, 10 predicted proteins | sample EllFjometagen185_FD_203164 | JGI IMG/M metagenome (GOLD analysis project Ga0307989, IMG submission 203164) | Marine microbial communities from Ellis Fjord, Antarctic Ocean - #185 | ecosystem: Environmental > Aquatic > Marine > Unclassified | place: Southern Ocean | collected 2014-10-08
ATGGAATTTACAGAAACAGCGAATGTAGCAGCTTCAGGAATGGGAGCAATTACCTCTGTTTTACTGCAAGTTTGTGGAGCAGGCGATCATATTGTTTCTAGTAGAACAATTTACGGAGGTTCATATGCTTTTTTAAAGAATTTTGCGCCTAAGCTAAATATCTCAACTTCATTTGTTGACATTACTTCCTTAGAAAAAATTGAAGCAGCAATAAATGAAAACACTAAAATGATTTATTGTGAGTTCATTAGTAATCCGCTATTAGAAATTGCGAATATTAAAGAGCTTTCTAAAATCGCCAAGAAACATAATGTATTGTTGGTGGTTGATAATACATTTTCACCCTTAATTTTTTCTCCTCAAAAAATGGGTGCTGATATCACAATTCATAGTTTAACCAAGTTTATTAATGGAACTAACGATACTGTTGGTGGTGTAGTTTGTGGATCACAAGAATTTATTGATAGTTTACGAAATGTAAATGATGGCGCTGCGATGTTATTAGGACCTGTAATGGATAGTTTTCGTTCAGCAAGTATCTTAAAAAACTTGAGAACACTCCATATTAGAATGAAAAAGCATAGTGAAAATGCACAATATTTGGCTGAACATTTTGAGAATGATGGTTTAACAGTGGTGTATCCAGGGTTGAAAAGTCATAAAGACCATGAACTTTTTAAATCTATGTATAATGAAGAATATGGCTTTGGAGGTATTATGACTGTTGATGCAGGGACTTTAGATAAAGCGAATGAATTAATGGAATTAATGCAGCATAATAACTTAGGTTATTTAGCGGTAAGTTTAGGTTTTTATAAAACATTATTTAGTGCGCCTGGAACAAGTACTTCCTCTGAAATTCCAGAAGATGAACAAGTAGAGATGGGACTCTCAGAAGGTATTGTTCGTTTTTCAATAGGTTTAGATAATGATATTGAAAGAACGTATAGAGCAATGCATCAATGTATGACTCAAGTAGGAATACTTTAATAAAATATAATTTTTAGTTGAAAGCCCTACTCTTTATTTGAGTGGGGCTTTTTAGTTGCAAAACCTTTCAAATTTACGTATTATTACATTCCTAAATATATTTAGAATGCAAGAAAACAAAAACTTATCAGAAATAGAAATCCAAGATCAAAAAATAATTCAAAATAAAGATCTCAATATTTTTGAGGCTTTAATACCAGTTTTTCTTTTAATGGTAATGCTTGCATATAATATATTTTTTGCTGGAGGAGAGTTGTTAGGAGCGTATTCTAATCAGTTTATTTTACTAATAGGAGGTGCAATTGCTGCTATCGTTGGTTTTTTAAATAGAGTTCCCTTTGCTATTATGTTAAATGAAGTTTGGGAAAATATGAGAAGTGTTTTTGTTCCTATTTTAATTTTATTTTTAGTGGGTGCTTTGGCTGGAACTTGGTTAGTGAGTGGAGTGATACCCGCAATGGTATATTACGGACTTCAGGTGTTAAATCCCTCAATATTTTTGCCAGCTTCCGTTATTATTGCCGCCATAATTTCTATTGCAACAGGGAGCTCCTGGACAACTTCAGCAACTGTTGGTATAGCGCTAGTTGGAATTGGAACAGCTTTAGGCATTCCTTCAGGAATGATTGCCGGAGCAGTAATATCAGGAGCCTATTTTGGAGATAAAATGTCGCCATTAAGTGATACTACAAATCTAGCACCAGCAATGGCAGGAACAGATTTATTTACACACATTAAGTATATGGCATTTACAACGGTGCCAACCATCATAATTACCTTAATTGTATTTAGCATAATAAGCTTAAACATTGAAACATCTGGAAGTTCAGACACAACATTTATACAAGAGACTATTGAAACTTATTTCAATATAACACCTTGGTTATTTGTTGTACCATTAACTGTAGTAGCTCTCATATTATTTAAAATTAAACCATTAATGGCTTTAGCTTCTGGAGTACTTTTAGCCGCAATTTTTTCTGTTTTTTTTCAGCAGAATATTATTAAGTCTTTGTCTAATTCTAAACTAAAATCAGTAGTAAGTTCTATTTTAATTGATACAAATATTAGAATTGATAATACCGAATACTTGAGTGTTTTTTCTAAGGAAGAATTAAATTTTATTAATAGTGATGATGATTTAAAGAATTTGTTTACCGATGATGATTTAGAAAAAATTTATACAAATAAAAATTTAAAAAAGGTTTTTTCTTTTGAGAATTTAGACAAAAACGAGCTTTCAATCAAGGCTGATAATTTAGATAAGTTAATCACAATAAAAAGATTAAAAAAGCTATTTAGTGCTGGTGGAATGAAAGGGATGCTTTGGACAATATTTCTTATTTCTTGTGCAATGGTTTTTGGTGGTGTTATGGACGCCATAGGGGCTTTAGCAAAAATAACAAAGGCTTTATTAAAAATGGCAACATCAATTTTTGGTTTATTTTTTAGTACTGCAATGAGTTGTATTGGGTTAAATGCAATTGCTTCAGATCAATATTTGGCGATTGTAATTCCTGGTAAAATGTTTAAAAAAGCATTTGAAGATAAAGAACTAGCTCCAGAGAATTTGAGTAGAACTTTAGAAGATGCAGGTACAGTTACATCTGTATTAATTCCTTGGAATACTTGTGGTGCTTATCAATCAGGTGTGTTAGGTGTAGGTGTAACAGAATATGCGGTGTACGCAGTATTTAATTGGTTAAGTCCAATAACGACTTTAATCTTTGCTGCTTTTCAAATTAAAATAAGACAACTTGTTAAAAAGTAAAGTGTTAAATATGAAATTGTATTTGAACAAAGTTAAAAAGGGAGTTTAAACTTAGAATTGTGCCTATACTAAATAGCGAATATTTCTTAAATTAAATAAACCAATTCCATACGACTCCAAAACGAACAGTTAAATCTCTATACGGATAATTTGGAGCTGAATAATAGGTTCTTCCGGTAAAACTAGCATTTAAGTTTTCTACTTTCAAAAATATGCGAGTTCTTCGTATTTGAGCATTCGCAAAGAAATCAACAACTGGAAAATTTCCTATTTCGGTATCGTTTTGAAGTACAAATTCACTCAGTAAAGGATTGTATGCATTCGCTTTATATGAAGTGAAATACTTAACAGTAACCCCAGTTTGCAAATACATTGGTTTTCCTTTAAAAACATAGCTAGAATAATAGAACGTGTTTCTTGTCACTACTTCAGGAACTCTAAAAAATGCTTCTCCTTTAGAAACATTTTGATACATAACGGTATTATCAAGTGTGAATTTTTTATAGGTAAATGCTTTACTAGCTTTTACTTTTATATAGTTTAAAGTTTCGGTTGCTTGCACAGGTTTAGAGCTTTCATCAAAATAGGTGTAATTATCAATTAAATGATAGCTAGCTTTTAAATCTCCCCATTTAGTTGTTTTAAACTCAATTCCAGCGGTAGAAATTTCTTCATTTGTAAAATCGGTTTGCCAATTGTAATTTAAATAATCACTTTGATATAACAGTTTATTAAAATCGGGAGTTTTAGAAATAAATTCAGCAAAGCTTTTAAAACTATAAACACTATCTTTTTTAATCATTGCAGATGCTTTTAAAGCATTTCCAGTGATATCTCCAGTAATTATTGAAGAGGCATCTGCATTTAAATAAACGTTGCCAAATTGTGTTTTCCATTCAGCACCAACTGCAATTGCATTTCCTTTAAGTTTATCTGCAATGGTTTGAGAATTATAAAATAGAATACTATTAAAATGATAATTGTAGTCAAAGTAATTCAATTTTACTTTTAAATCTCCGGTATAATTCGAATTTAGCTGTCCATAAAACTGATTGTCTAATTTTTGATATGAAGCATGGTCTGAAATACTAGATTCAAAAGCATCACCAAAAATTTCATTACTAGCATCTTGTTTAAATCGATAATGCTTAGTTTCATACATAAAAGTATGTCCTAATTTAAAATCGAAATATGTTTTTTTATCAATTGTGACAAATTGAGAAGAATCAGTATTTATTTGAGCAGCAACAATTGTTAACGAATCAATTTTCTTTATTTTTTCAAGAGCAATAGCATCTAATTTAATAATAGAATCATTTTTAGGTGATAATCGTTTTGAAGCTAAAGAATCAATTTCCTTTATTTTTTCAAGATCAATAGCGTCTAATTTAATAATAGGATCAGTTTTAGGTATAAATCGTTTTGAAGCTAACGAATCAATTTCCTTTATTTTTTCAAGAGCAAAAGCATCTAATTTAATAATAGGATCAGTTTTAGGTATAAGTCGTTTTGAAGCTAAAGAATCAACTTTTTGATTGTTATTAGCAATTATTGAATCGTTTTTAATAATAACACTTTTTATAGTAGAAATAGTTTTTGTAGTTAACGAATCAATTTTAACAATTTTGTTAGTTGAAATATTGTCCGTTTTAATTGTGTTTTTTTGTTCTTTTAGTGGTGGATTTTTTTTAGTATTTTTTCCTTTTGACAACCCTTTCATTCCAGGCTTCATTCCAGGCTTCATTCCAGATTTCTTTCCTTTAGACGGAGCGCCACCATTTTTTAAAATATCAATTTGTTGAAGTATCGCATTGTATTTTTTTATTTTAGAAGAAATAGTTGCATTGTGTTTTTCGAGTTTATCATTTTTTGAAAATATGGTAAGTTGCTGTTCAAAATAATAACGTTTTCCTTCAAATAAATTTTCAGCGTCAGTGTAATTAACATCTAACCTTGCTCTGTCTGTGTAATTAGGGTCATTAATTTCAAAATAGGCAATAGACTCAGGAGTTAACCCACCATTTTCATTGTTTAAAAAATCAAATGAAGAAAAATGACCTCTTATATAATACATCTTATCTTTGGAATGGTAATTAAAGGTAGTTCTAAAATTTCCGTGACTAGCCAACGAATTTCTATATTTTCCAAGAGATCTTAATCCTTTGTAAGCTAAAGAAAAGTTGAATTGCCTTGAAGTATTCATTGTTAAAAAAGCATCTAAAACCTGTCCCTGCTCTAAACCAGTTCTGTACATAATTTCTGAAGTAGGTGTTGGAACTTCGTAATAATAAATATCTTCTAAAGTGTTGTAGTTAAATTGTTTTGCATTTGCCCCAATCAATGGGAATAATGAATTATTTTCAAAATTATAGCCTAATTTAGTAAAGGTTTGTCCTTGATTATGAAATGGCAATAACTCAAAATTATCTTTTCTAAGGTAGTTAAATTTAAAATCTTTTTGTAAAGTTAATGTGGTGTCAATTACTGTTGTATCGTTATGAATAGATATTATTTTATAGTCTGTATAGGTTGTTTTTCCATCTAATTGAATTTCTACTTGATCTCTAAATGAAGTGGTGTCATTTTGAAATAGTTGCCCTTCAGCAGAGGTTATTTCTTTTCTTTGTCCGGTAGCATCAAAAATAAAAACGGTGACTAATACTATAAATAATAGTTGTTTCATAAAAAATATTGAGTTGCAAAGATAAAATATTTGAACGAATAGAAATAGACTTTATTTTAAACCAACGTTAAAAATAATTAAGTTTATAAATTATAAAATTAAAAATAAAATAGTTAGTGTTTTGAAATTAAATTTGTTTCAAAAATTACACTAATTTTGTCTAGTATGACACTTAAAAAACAGTATTTAAAAAATTGTATTGAGGCGGGTACTGATGAAGCCGGAAGAGGATGTTTATCCGGGCCTGTAGTTGCTGCAGCTGTTATTTTATCTAAAAATTTCAAGCATCCATTGTTAAATGATTCAAAGCAATTGACTGAAAAACAGCGCGAAGAATTACGTCCTTATATTGAAAAAAATGCAGTAGCTTTTGGGGTATCGTATATTTTTGAAGCTAAAATTGACGAAATAAATATTTTACAAGCTTCTATTTTAGCCATGCATAAAGCGATTGAAAAACTAACAACAACACCCGAACATATTATTGTTGACGGCAATAAATTTAATCCGTACGCAACTATTCCACATACAACTATTGTAAAAGGCGATGCAAAATATATGAGTATTGCTGCGGCATCAGTATTAGCAAAAACATATAGAGACGATTTTATGTTGAAGTTGGATTTAGAGTTTCCACAGTATTTTTGGAGAAAAAATAAAGGCTACCCTACTAAGCAGCACAGAGATGCTATTAGAGTGTTTGGAGTCACTAAATACCATAGAAAATCTTTTAGATTATTGCCTGAACAGTTGAAATTAGATTTGTAATTTCTAAAAAAATCATCCTAAAAATGATACATTTGCGTTCTTAAAAATGTAACTGATGATTAAAAAAAACCGTGCAACCATTTCAAAGTTTATAATCCACAAAGTAGGAAACAAGTTCAATAGCGCTACTAATATTTTTTCAGAAAACTTAATTACTTTTGATGAAGAAAGTTATGAATTAATGAAGCCATATTTATTGAAACCTTTTGCGAATGTAAGTGAAAGTTTTCGTTTTAATCATCATGCAAATATTGAGTTAAATGAACTCAATAATTATTCTTCTGAGATTTTTAAAGATGAAACTACCTTTGTTGAAATTTCAAAACACATTGTAAACCATTTGTTTGAGCAGTCAAATTCTGCTCAAATTAAAATTGGAGATGTTATCATAGCGTTGTTTGAAGATGTTGAGTACAAGGAAGTAATGACACAAGCTATTGGTGTTTTTAAAATTGAAAATAAAATTAATTTCTTTCAAACTTTTATGGAAAAAGACAGTTTAGATGTGTTTGTTCAGAAAGGAATTAGCACAAAAAAACTAGATAAAGGTTGCTTAATAATCAACTCAACGGATGCAGAAGGCAAAGTAGTTTTAAGTGTTGATACTAATAATTATGATGCACAATATTGGTTAAATAATTTTTTAAATGTAAAGTATGCAGATGATAACAATCAGCACACTCAAAATTACATTGAGATGTGTAAAGATTTTTCCGAAGAAGTAATCAAAGAAGATTTTGGAATTCACGAAAAAACGAAATTTTTAGCAAAAACAGTTGATTTTTTTAAAGAAAATGAAGCTATCAATATCAATGATTTTAAGGAGCAAATCTTTGAAGAAAACGAAGAGCATAAAGCATTATTTGACGATTATAAAAAACAATTTGAAACTGTAAACGATGTATTGGTTAGAAACCAGTTTGCAGTATCGGATATTGTGTTGAAAAAGCAAAAGCAAAAAATAAAAACAGAAATAAAATTAGATACCAATATTCAAATTAAATTAGATATTGACGCGCCAGATGCAGCGAGCGAGTATTTAGAAAAAGGCTATGACGAAGAGAAAAAAATGAAATTTTATAAAGTGTATTTTAACGAAGAAGATTAAAATTCAGTTATCAGTTATCAGTTTGCTGATGTTGTTTTGTCATTCCTACCTTCGCAGGAATGACATTCTAAGTATAAAAGACATTAACCAATATTTTCATCAACAAACTCAACTTCAAAAAGTGTTGCGAAATTTTTTAGAATTTTCTCTTTTACTTCATCTAAAGGAATTTTCCTACCCAATTCAACTTCTAACGAAGTAACCGCTTTTCCTTTAATTCCACAAGGAATAATATTGTCAAAATAGCCTAAGTTGGTGTTCACATTTAATGCAAAACCGTGCATAGTTACCCATCTACTAGCTCTAACACCCAACGCGCAAATTTTACGAGCAAATGGTGTACCTACATCTAGCCAAACACCTGTTTCCCCTTCACTACGTTCCGATTTGATGCCGTATTCAGCCAATGTTTTAATAATAACTTCTTCTAAAAAACGTAAATATTTATGAATGTCAGTGAAAAAATTTTCCAAATCAATAATTGGATACCCAACAATTTGACCAGGACCGTGATACGTAATGTCACCACCACGATTAATTTTATAAAAAGTAGCCCCTTTGGTTTTTAATTGCGCTTCATCCAATAATAAATTACTCACGTCGCCATTTTTTCCTAAAGTATAAACGTGTGGATGTTCTACAAATAGAAAATAATTGGGAGTTGGAGTGTTTAAATTATTTTTTCGATTGTTAATTTTTATGTCAACTACACCCTTAAAAAGTTCTTCTTGATATGCCCAAGTTTCATTATAATCTTTTAAGCCTAACTCTTCTAGTTTAACTTTTTGCATTAGCTATTTAGGATTGTTATTAATAATTAAAGCTGCAATTACACCTGGGATCCAGCCTAAACAAGTTAAAATAAATACAATTACAATTGATCCACAGCCTTTATCAAAAACAGCTAAAGGAGGAAAAATAATACAGAATATAACTCTTAAACAACCCATTTGTAATTTTTGTCAAAGGTCTAAAAAATAATTTTAGGATACAACGTTATTAATAAGTAGTAAATTGTAATTTAAATGTATTTTTGTTAAATGTCTATTGAAGTAAAAAACATCTCCAAACTATACAATGCTCAAAAAGCATTAAGTGACATCAATTTTTCTATAAACAAAGGTGAAATTGTTGGTTTTTTAGGCCCTAATGGAGCTGGAAAATCTACGTTAATGAAAATACTTACGGGGTATATAAAACCTTCAGAAGGAATTGCTTTGGTAAATAATTTTGATGTGAACTTACATAAAATTGATGCACAAAAAAGCATTGGTTATTTACCAGAACACAATCCGTTGTATGTAGAAATGTATGTGAAAGAATATTTGCAATTCAATGCAGCTATTCATAAAATTCCAAAAGCTGAGGTTATTGAAATTATTAATAAAGTAGGTTTAACATCTGAAGCACATAAGAAAATTAATCAGCTTTCAAAGGGTTATAGACAGCGTGTTGGTTTGGCTGCGGCTTTATTACACAATCCTGAAGTGTTGATTTTAGATGAGCCAACGACAGGTTTAGATCCAAATCAGTTGGTTGAAATTAGAAATTTAATTAAAGAAGTTGGGAAAAATAAAACAGTCCTATTTTCAACTCATATTATGCAAGAGGTAGAAGCAATTTGTGACCGTGTACTATTAATAAATAAAGGAGAACTAATTGCTGATAAAAACTTAAATGAATTGAAATCTGAACAAGAACAGGTTATTGAAGTTGAGTTTGATTTTAAAGTTGAAAAAGAATTTATTTCTGTAATTCCGCATTTAAAATCGGCCAATAATGTGCACGATACTTTTTGGGTTTTAACTTTTGATACTAAAAAAGATATGCGTTCTGTAGTTTTTGATTTCGCTCATGAAAACGGACTTAAAATTTTGAGTTTAAACACTAAAAACAAAAATTTAGAAAGCTTATTTAGAGAATTGACAAGCTGAAATGAGTTAGTTTAATTAAGCTTGAATCTAATTTCTTCATTTTCTAATATTTTTAGAAAATCATTGTCAACTTTTACTTTTACCGATCTACTATGCATGTTTAATTTCATTTTTTCAGTTAAATCATATACCAATAAATCTAACGGTACATTTCCTTCATTTTCTTTTAAAAGCTTGTCTAAATTTTCAATACTAGCTTTAGTTATTTTTTTAACATCTAGCTGGAGTGTTATTTTTTTTGATTGCTTTTCAAGTACATCTTGTAAAATTTGGATATCAGTAAAATTAATGCGCGGTTCTCCAATTTTTCCATCTTTATTTCTCCATCCGGCAGAAATATTTACTTTAAATTGACGGAATTCATTTTCAATTAAATAAGGTTTAAATTTTAGGTAGGTATCTTTAAAAATTCGAAATTCGTGACTATCATTATAATCTACAATAAAAAAGGAAGCCCATTTGTTTCCATTTTGTGATGTTCTGTGCTGCACATCAGATAAAATTCCTGAAAAACTTAAGTTTGCGCCAACATAGGTATTTAAATCTTCTTTAAAAGCTGAAACAGTTGTATTGCTAAAATATTTAATTTCATTTTTAAAATCATCCAAAGGATGCCCTGAAATATAGATTCCAACTAGCTCTTTTTCTTTAGATAATTCTTCCATCATTCCCCACTTTTCAGCAAAAGGAATTTCAGGCTCTGGAAATTGAATTTCAGAAGTTTCTCCAAACATAGAAATTTGGGCAGAGTTTTTATTTTCTTGAAATTTATTTCCGTAACGAATGGCTCTTTCAATAAAGGTGACACCTTTTTCATCTAATTGATAATATTGTGCACGATGTACACTTTTAAAAGAATCTAATCCGCCTGCCATCACTAAACCATCAAATGCTCTTTTATTACAAGCGCGTAAATCTACCCGTTTAGAGATATCGAAAATAGAATTGAAGTTTCCATTTTCTTTACGTTCATTAACAATGGCTTCAACTGCACCACCACCAACACCTTTTATAGCTCCCATTCCAAAACGAATAGCACCTTCGTTATTTACAGCAAATTTTAAATAAGATTCATTAATATCTGGTCCTAATACGGGTATTCCTGCACGTTTACATTCTTCCATAAAGAATGTTACTTGCTTAATATCGTTCATATTATTAGACAAAACAGATGCCATATATTCTGAGGGATAATGTGCTTTTAAATAAGCAGTTTGATATGCAATATACGCGTAACAAGTAGAGTGCGATTTGTTAAATGCATAGGCGGCAAATGCTTCCCAATCTTTCCAAATTTTCTCTAAAATTTCTTCAGGATGCTTATTTGCTTTCCCACCTTCAATAAACTTTGGTTTTAGCTCAACCAGCATAGAAAAAATTTTCTTTCCCATTGCTTTACGTAGTTTATCAGCTTCACCTTTGGTAAATCCTGCCAATTTTTGAGAAAGTAACATCACTTGCTCTTGATATACTGTTACACCATAGGTTTCCTTTAAATACTCTTCCATTTCTGGTAAATCGTATTTAATTTCTTCTTCACCATGCTTCCGCATAATAAACAAAGGAATATATTCCATTGGGCCAGGGCGATACAAGGCATTCATGGCAATTAAATCTGCAAACTCAGTTGGTTTTAACGCTTTCATATGCTTCTGCATTCCGGCAGATTCATATTGAAAAATACCAATAGTTTCACCTTTTTGAAAAAGTTCGTAAGTTTTTGGGTCGTCTAAAGGGAAATCATCAGGAATTAATTCAATGCCATGTTTCGCTTTAATAATTTTTACAGCATCTTTAATTAGCGTTAAAGTTTTTAATCCTAAAAAATCCATTTTTAGTAACCCAGCACTTTCAACTACATTATTGTCGAATTGCGTAACATACATGTTACTATCTTTGGCAGTTGCAACCGGAACTAAATTTGTGATTTTTTCAGGTGTAATAATTACACCACAGGCGTGTGTTCCTGTATTTCTTACGGAACCTTCTAGCGCAATTGCTTGTTTTATGGTAATTGCTTCTAAATCGTCACCTTCTGCAATGTTTCTTAGTTCGCTAATATTATCAAATTCTTCAGCTCTTAATTCTTTTACTTTTGCTTTACTTTTTGCATCTTCACCAAATATATGTTGTAATTTAATTAAAGGTATTAGTTTGGCTAACCTATCTGCATCTGGTAAAGGTAAATCTAATGCACGAGCAGTATCTCTAATGGAAGATTTTGCCGCCATTGTACCATATGTAATAATTTGGGCAACCTGACTAGCACCATATTTTTCAATTACAAAATCAATCACTTTTTGACGGCCTTCATCATCAAAATCGATGTCAATATCGGGTAATGATACACGATCCGGATTTAAGAAACGCTCAAAAAGTAAATCGTATTTAATGGGATCAATATTGGTTATCCATAAACAGTAGGCAACTGCCGATCCTGCTGCAGAACCACGTCCGGGACCAACTGAAACTCCCATTTTTCGAGCTTCTAAAATAAAATCCCAAACAATTAAAAAATAGCCGGGATAACCAGTCATTTCAATAATAGACAATTCAAAATCCAATCGTTCTTTAGTATCTTTATCTAATTCATCTCCATATCTTTTTTTAGCGCCTTCAAAAGTTAAATGCTTTAGATAAGCATTTTCACCACGTACACCACCGTCAACTTCATCTTCAGGGTTAACAAATTGTTGAGGTATATCAAATTTAGGAAGTAGTACATCTCTTTTTAAGGTGTAAATTTCAACTTTATCAACTATTTCCTGAATATTAGAAATAGCTTCAGGTAAATTGGAGAACAAACTTTTCATTTGTTCTTGTGATTTGAAATAATACTCATTATTAGGTAAACCATACCTAAAACCTCTTCCTTTTCCTTTTGGTGTTGCTGTTTTTTCACCATCTTTTACACATAATAAAATATCATGAGCTTCAGCTTCATTTTCTGTAGTGTAAAAAGTATTATTGGTGGCAACAAGTTTTACTTGGTGCTTTTTAGAAAATTGAATAAGTACATCATTTACATGATTTTCATTTTCTTGTTGATGACGCATGACTTCTAAATAAAAATCATCACCAAATTGTTCTTTCCACCAAAGTAATGCCTCTTCGGCTTGTCTTTCTCCAATATTTAAGATTTTACTTGGTATTTCTCCGTATAAATTTCCTGATAAAACAATTAAATCGTCTTTGTATTCTTCAATTATTTTTTTATCAATTCTTGGCACATAATAAGACCCATCGGTATGTGAAAGAGATGACATTTTAGCTAAATTATGATAGCCATTTTTATTTTTTGCTAAAAAAACAACTTGGTAACCATTGTCTTTATGCGTTCGATCTGTATGATCTTCACATACGTTAAATTCACTTCCTAAAATTGGTTTAATATAAAGCTTTGAAGCTACTTTTTCACTTTCTTCTTTACCAAGTTTATTATGTAATTCATCTATAGATTTGTTATAAGAAATTGCCTCTTCCACAAAATAATAAGCACCCATCATATTGCCAGTATCAGTTAAAGCAACAGCAGGCATTTTGTCTTTTATAGCTGAATTAATAAGGTTTTTAATACTTGAAGTTGATTGTAATACTGAAAATTGGGAATGACAGTGTAAATGTGAAAATTGGACTTCTTGAAGTTCTTTAATTATTTCAGGAGAAAGGGTAGGTGTTTCAGTTGCTGTAACTGATGCAGTCTTTAATTTTTCACTTTCTTTTTTGAGATTTAAATGTTTTAAACCAATAACATTAATGGTTGCTGGGTTTTTAGCATCAAAATTTTGAAAATAATCAGTTGGAACATCTAGTTGCTCTAATGTGTAATTTCTCCGACGAATTAACTCCAAAAAGCAACGGGTAGTAGCTTCAACATCTGCAGTTGCATTGTGAGCTTCACCAAAAGAAGCATTAAATAAATGGTGATACAACTCAGTTAGCGTGGGTAACTTAAATTTTCCATATCTACCACCAGGTAATTGACATAAACTAGCCGTTTTTTCAGTACAAGTATCTAGAACAGGTAAGCTGTTTAAAATAGAATTAACACCTTTTCGATGAAATTCACAACCCATAATATTTAGGTCGAAATTAACATTTTGTCCAACTACAAATTTGGATTTTGAAAGTGCTTCATTAAAAAGTATTAAAACTTCTTCCAGTTTTCTTCCTTTTTCTTCGGCTAACTGTGTAGAAATTCCATGTATTTGTTCAGCATCATAAGGTATATTAAATCCTTCAGGCTGAATTAAATAGTCTTGTTGCTCAATTAAATTACCATATATATCGTGTAGTTGCCATGCAATTTGAACACATCTTGGCCAATTATCAGTATCTGTAATTGGAGCAGTCCATTTTTTTGGTAAACCAGTGGTTTCAGTGTCAAATATTAAAAACATGTATTACAATATTTTGAAAAAGTATGAGATTTTAAAAGTATGAATTTATTATATTTTACGATTCTTAAGTGCTGCTTTTTTATTAACAAATACTATAAAGTTTTACAGCGCTTATTATTTGGTGTGAATTATTTGATTTCCAGTGTTTCAGCATATTTATAATCCATATTTTTTCTTCAATAAAATATGCTAAAATACTATGTGCTATTTGAAAATATCTCACTATATTTGCACACTTAATTAATAACCAAGGTTTCGTACCTTAAAATTTAAAACAAATGCCAGTAAAAATTAGATTACAAAGACACGGTAAAAAAGGAAAACCATTCTATTGGATAGTAGCAGCAGATGCACGTTCTAAAAGAGATGGTAAGTATTTAGAAAAAATTGGGACTTATAATCCTAATACAAATCCAGCCTCTATTGATTTAGATATTGATGAAGCTGTAAAATGGTTGCAAAATGGAGCACAACCAACAGACACTGCAAAAGCAATTCTATCTTATAGAGGTGCAATGCTAAAAAATCATTTAGTAGGAGGTGTTGCTAAAGGTGCTTTAACTGAAGAGCAAGCTGAAGAAAAATTCAATGCTTGGGTAGCAGAAAAAGATGCAAAAGTTACTGCTAAAAAAGAGGGTTTAGCAAAATCTAAAGATGATGCTAAAGCAGATGCATTAGCTGTTGAAGTGAAAATTAATGAAGAGCGTGTAGCTACTGTGCAAAAAGCAGAAAATGATGCAATAAAAGCTGTAGCTGATGCTAAGGCTGCTGAAAAAGCGGCAGAAGAAGTTGTTGAAGAAGCAGGTCCTGAATCTATTGAAGATGCACAAGCTGCTGCAACAGAAGGAAAAACAGAGTAATTTATTAGTTCGATAATGCGTAAAGAAGATTGTTTTTATTTAGGCAAAATCGTACGAAAACATAGTTTTAGAGGTGAGGTAGTAATCAAATTAGATACTGACGAACCTGAACTGTATCAAAATTTGGAATCAGTATTTGTTGCTTTAGGCAATAATCTGGTTCCTTTTTTTATTGAATCTATTTTATTGCAAAAAGGAAATCAGCTTCGCATACGATTTGAAGATGTTAAAGATGAAGCAGACGCAGATGCTATTTTAGGTATTGAAGTTTATTTACCTCTAAAATTTCTTCCGAAGTTAACAGGGAATAAATTTTACTTTCACGAAATTATTGGCTTTGATATTGAAGATGTTAATTACGGACTTTTAGGTGTAATAACAGGAGTTAACGATTCATCTGCTCAACCATTATTTGAAGTAAATTCAAATGGAGTTGAAATTTTTATTCCAATGATAGATCACTTCATTAAAAAAGTAGATAGAGAAAACAAGAAAATCAGTGTAGAAACACCAGAAGGTTTAATTGATTTATATTTGAATCAGTAAATAATTTAGAGAGGTGGCCGAGTGGTCGAAGGCGCACGCCTGGAAAGTGTGTATACGGCAACGTATCGAGGGTTCGAATCCCTTCCTCTCTGC
>Ga0307989_1001115_pt1 | contig 15152 bp, 15 predicted proteins | sample EllFjometagen185_FD_203164 | JGI IMG/M metagenome (GOLD analysis project Ga0307989, IMG submission 203164) | Marine microbial communities from Ellis Fjord, Antarctic Ocean - #185 | ecosystem: Environmental > Aquatic > Marine > Unclassified | place: Southern Ocean | collected 2014-10-08
GGTGGAAACATTTGCTTTATGATACTTTCTCTAAACTCTTTATTATATTTTGTCATCAGGTTCTCCTTATCACTATTACTATATTATAGTAACTTTTTTCACCTGACAACTATCCTAACATAGGGGGAATCTCGCTGAAAATAGTTTCTGTTTTTCAAACCGGTTAGAGAATCATAGTATCCGGATAATTCCACACTATCTATATTCTCAAGTTCCTGGGTTATATCTTCAAGAACTAGCATTCTATGCCATTTATTTTCTAACGTTATAGGTTTATAGTATTTTCCCACAAAGATCTTTTCGTTATTTTCTTTAGTTAATTCAGAATACATTGCATCACTGTCATCTAGCAGTTTTTTATTAGGAATTTCACTGACAGTCTGTAAGTCTTTCAAAGTTTTATGATTCTTCAAATTCAGAACATCCATAACTTTTTTACCAAATACTTCTTCTGCTGTCTTCCCAAGAAGCTCATAGAAATACTTGTTGGCAAAAACGGGGAAAATGACTATGCCCACTTCTTTATATATACAAACTGCACTCTTAGATGATTCCTGAGCAGCTTGAAATATGTTGTAACTTGAATCATAAAGCTGCATTTCCCTATAACTGCTATATGCCAAAGTTATTGTTTCAGAAATAATAGTTATTGCTTTTGACATAAGCGGATCCAAGTTAAAACTATTTTCTTTATTAAGAAAAAACACTCCGCCATTACCGAAATTAAACTGATTTGCATTTATGATTGGATAAGCAATTATCTGCTTAAATACTGAATTATCAAACAAAGGGCTAAAATCCCCAAATTTTTCACCATATTCTGTTAAACCAGAAATACTGTTTAAGAATTTTTAATCTTGAAGGATTATCCATTTTACAAATAACTGCCAAATCACTGTTATCCTGATTAAGATTTGATATAAAGCTTTCTAATCTGCTGTCAAGATTTAATGGTTGAAGTACTAATACAGTATCAAATACCATTAGATTTTTTAATTCAATTAAATATCTGTTTAGTTCAGAAGTAAATTCAATATGTTTAACTCTATTAGCATTAAACAAAAAATTGGTATTTGATTTTATAATTTGTTCATATTTTTCTATGTTATTTCTCATATCAATTCCTTTATATTTTTAGAATTTTACATGAATCATTATATCATTTACTCAAAAAAATAGGAGTTCAATCTAATAACTAAGAACGATTTATATTATTTTATATTATTTTTTTATAACAGTAACACTTTTATTGCCGATTTTCTTTTTCTTAAACCAACCGATTTTGTTAAGAAGTTCCGCCATTTGACGTTGGAAGTTATCTTTATGCCACCTATCCGGGAATGAAATGCTGTTTAGATTAACCACTTTCACATTATTTTCAATTAGAAAATCATTACATGCGGCATAGACAGTTGCAGATATCAATATAACCTTGGTCTGTTCATCACAAATTTCTTTTACCTCTTTTAAAAGGATTTCACGGTTTTCACGAATTATGTTAATTCTCAGACTTCTGTTAATATCTCGCGGAAATGGTTCAGGAACGGAATCAATTATAATACAACCGCTGTCTCTGAACATTTCCAAAAAAGTCTTTTTGCTTTTTTTAAATTCTTTAATCGGCAGATAACTTTTATATGTAACAGGATAAAGTGCCATCATCATATTCAAAAATAGATCATCTTTACCCTCGGTATATGCATAGTAGAAATGTCTGAAACTTTCTACAACCGGTGATGCCTCTGATATAAATAAATATTTTACTTTTTCCGGTCTGTATCTCTCTTTGGCTTCTTGAATTTTCATGTGTCCCATCTCCTCTAAAATATGAGTGAGTGGTACGAAATGCCCTGTAAATTCCTGTGATTGATATTAGATACGACTCTCATCGGCATTAGAATAACACAATGAAGGGTTTTTAACTAATATAGGTGGAGAAAATTAATTCACCATCATACTCTACAACAATAACTAAACTTCAGCATCAAAAAAAACTCAATTGGTCCGTACAAGATTTATCTGGAAATTCCTGTAAATACTCAAATATTTTATCAGGTCCTGTCAAAATTCCGTTCTTTTTACATGTTTCATTTACTATATTCATCAGCTTTGAATTGTTATCGTTTCCCACAACATAACTGTAACCATATTTTTTAATGTACCGTTCTTTCATTCCAGGAAAATGCTCATCTAGCTTTTTATAAAAGTATTGCCTGTCCCCATCACGAAGTGTGACTCCCATCCCAAAACATAACACCGCATGTACTTTTGCCTCGACACAATAGTTCAGTATTCCATTGGTGTTTTCTTCAGTATCATTTATAAAAGGCAATATTGGCTGAGCCAAACAACTGTTTTTATTCCATTGTCACGCATAGTCTTTAGAACTTCAAATCTATCTCTTGTTGTACTCACATTTGGCTCTAATATTTTGCACATTTCCTCATCATAGGTTGTAAGTGTAATTTCTACAATGCATTTAGATTTTTCATTGATACTTTTTAATAAATCCAAGTCGCGTAAAATACGGTCTGATTTTGTCTGTATAGCAAGCCCAAACCCATAATTACCTATTATCTCAAGACACTTTCTTGTATTCCGAATCTTATTTTCAATTGGAATATAAGGGTCACTCATGCTGCCTGTGCTTATCATACACTTTTTACGTTTTTTACGAAGCGCCACCTCAAGCAATGCAGGAGCATTTGATTTTTTCTCGATATCCTCAAAGACATGCTCCATCTGATAACACTTGCTCCTACTATCACAGTATATACGGCCATGGGTACATCCCCGGTATATATTCATACCGTTACTAGCTGATAAAATGCCTTTGGCTTCTTTATAATGCATACAAATCTCAATTAAACTAATTCTATTGCTTATATTTCCAATCCTAAAACTTTTTATACCTTGCCGGTGTAATCCGTTATAAGGAGCGGACTTATATGCTTTTTGCGAGTCACTTCATCCCATGTACGATCGAATTCTTTTCTTAGAAACTCAACTTCATCCACTAAATCCGTTCTGTTGATATGATTTCGCAACTCTCCGGGATCCGATACATAATCATAAAGCTGTTCATTGTTTTTACCAAAGTCATACATAACATATTTAAGTTTATCTGAAACAATACCTCTACCTATTTCACTCTCTACTGCAAGATACTCTCTTTTTTCCTTAGTGCTAATTACTGCATTAATGCAATTAACATAGTTTAATGAATCAGGAACTTTAATGCAGGCATATTCTAATAGCGAAGGGTATAAATCAATCCCATTGGATGTAATTACATCCGTTGTAATCCCTTCGGGGAGACTGCCTGGATGTGATATCAATAGTGGTATATTAATGGCTTCTTCATATAGCAATGTTTTATGCTCGAATAAGTGGCTTCCATCTAAATCACCATGATCTGATGTAAAAACAACTAAAGTATTTTCAGCATTTCCGCTATCTTCAAGAGCATCAAGTACTACACCTATTTGTTTATCCACTAGTTCTGTCAACTTCTTGTATACATATCTGTGCATACGCCAGTCTTTGTCATTATAATTTTCAGCAGCATATTTTTTAAATCCACGTTGGTTCAAAAATTTATCCAAAATTTCAGGTTTATTTTCTTGATCTTTATTGTTATTCGGCAAAGGCGGACAGGTTTCTTTAAAAAACTTGTCCTCATCAACACCTTCGGGGATACAATCAAAACTTTTCATAGTTTTATATTCAATTAAATTTTTGTAGCGTTCAGGTGTACCTTTGTTGGCTTCCATATCATCCACAATAGCCTTGTAACAGACATCATGAGGATTTATGAAAGAAGCAACATAAAGCCATGGTTTATCATGCTGACCCTTTAGAAATGATGCTGTTATATTGGCAAGCTCATCTCTCTCTTCATTGGTTACAACTTTGAACCCGATATCTTCAGGAGTATAACCTGGAAAATGTTTTTTGCCTGCATAAAAGCAATCATATCCACCCGTTTTGAATATGTTCCCCATGGCATTGGTTAAGATAGCTTCATCACATTTTGGTAGATACTTATAGTCATTTGAACGTATTCCGATTGCTTCAGGATATCTGCCGGTAAAGAGTGAAAATCTAGAAGGTACACATACTGGATTTGTACAATAAGCACGTCTATACCTTATTCCTTTTTTTGCAATTTTATCCAAGTTAGGTGTATTAACCCATTCTGTACCTGCGCAGCTCATCATATGAGCAGTCTGCTGATCGGTCATAATATAAAGGATATTTGGTTTTGAATTTGATTTCATTAGTTCCCCCATTTACTGGTTCTCTAATTATATCATAAGCAAGTTATCATAATTACAGCCATTTACCTTTAACTAGAAATTTAAAACAAATTTTATCAGTTGCTAAATTCTGTTTAAACTAGCACATCACATAGATATACCATTCATTTCTTAATCTAAAAACAGAAACTCTTTATTTCTTTTCAGCTTATTTTCAGTTTAGTTTCGTTTCATTAAGGTATATATAAACAAATCGAATTCAAAGCTCTAGGAACAATATTAGATATGGTGGTGAGGCAGATACTTTTACTTTTAGCAGAGGATGATCCAAAAATAGCAGAATTATTAATTAGACTGTTAAAAAAAGATGGTTTTCAAGTTGACCATGCAATCGATGGAAAAGAAGCTGTTTTTTACAATGACTTGAATAAATATGACGCATTGATACTTGACTGGATGATGCCTGAAATGACAGGCCTTGAAGTATGCCAAAAACTTCGTTCAAGTGGATACTCCGGTGGGATTTTAATGCTTACTGCAAAGGATGCCCTTGAAGACAGAGTCTTAGGTCTAGAATGCGGTGCAGATGATTACCTTGTAAAGCCATTTGAATACAAAGAGCTTCTTGCTAGAATTAAAGCCCTCTTACGAAGAAGCGACAGGATGCTTTTATCTGACAAAGTAAAAAAAGGCACCTTTACTCTCGACCGATCAACTAATTCAATCTACCATAATAGAAAATATATAAGCCTATCCAAAAGAGAATACCAGCTTTTCAGTCTGCTTCTTGAAAACAATGGAAACATCATCCCAAGGGCAACATTGATCGACCGTGTTTGGGGATTAGACGGTGAAGTCAGTACAAATAACCTTGATGCATTTATAAAGCTGTTGAGAAAAAAAATTGAAAAAAAGGGCGAAACCAAAGTCATTATCAATGTAAGAGGTATCGGCTATAAGGTGGAGGTTTAATGTTTCGACGACTTCAGTTTAAAATGTCACTATATTACACACTTATTTTAATCGCCATATTGCTAATAACCAATTTATCAATATATTTTCTGCTACAAACATATAACAATTACCAGTTGTCTAATGAAATGTCATCTCTCATAACAGGCATTTCTGGCACAGAATGGATAAAAGAATCTGTGCACGAACCCTCTCCTACTTATGACGACGATGATGAAGATGATGATGAAGAAGCAAGTGAAAGTCTTGATGAAAAAGCCAGTGAAGTGATTTTTTCAAACAGTGATGAGCTAGTAATTCCAGTATCGCTTAACAATGTCTCCTTCTATTTTATATACAATACAGAAGATAAAATAGTAAAATGGCGTGTGCCCAGCCAGAACCTTTTGATTCCAATAACCGAACAACTCCCCGACTATACAATCGACGCTGAGCCGCAGGTTGTCAGCTTTAAATATGACTCGATGAATTATTACCTTGTTATGAAACTTCCAATTGTAGTAGGCGAGAAATGGTATGGCTATTTCTATGCCGGAAGAGATGTAACCGTAGCTTTTGAAACACTTAACAATCTGAGACAAATATTAATTGTAAGTCTCATCGCATGTGTCTTGATTTCTCTTCTTTTAGGGTACTTAATAGCTGGGCGTACAATCCGCCCGATCAAAGAAGCATATGAAACAAAACAACGTTTTCTTGCAGATGCATCTCATGAACTTAGAACTCCGCTAAGTATCATTATGCTATCAACTGAAGTGCTTCTTCGCGAAATAAAAAGCACTGAAGAATTGAAACACAACACTGTAAATGACATTAAAAGAGAAGCAAAAAAGATGACGGGCCTTGTTGAAAATCTTCTTCTGCTAGCCAGAACCGATAATAAAGGTGTGTCAAGGAATAAAACTCTGTTTGATTTTTCAAGCCTTGTTTCAACCACTATATCGTCATTCAAATATCCGGCAGATGAAAAGCAAATAATAATTGACAGCAATGTCGAACCTGGAGTTCAGCTCTACGGTGATGTTAAATTATTATCATCGGTTATTTCCATATTGCTTGACAATGCGGTCAAATATACCCAAGTCAGCGGTAACATTATTGTTTCAGTAAAAAAAGAAAAATCAAGAATTAATTTCATTGTAGAAGATAATGGACCTGGTATAGCTTCCGATGAGCTTGACAAAATATTTGACAGATTTTACAGGCAAGAGGCTTCTCGCTCGAGAAAAACCGGGGGCTATGGCTTGGGTCTTTCCATTGCGAAAAAGATTGTTGAAAATCATAGCGGAAACATATATGTATCGAGTAGTTTGGGAAAAGGTAGCATTTTCAAAGTAATCCTAGACTATAATCAGTAATACTTTATTGATTGTAAAATATTTTTCAGTCTATTTTCAGTTTCAAAATATATTATATAGAAAAATCAACAGGAGGATAAATTAATGAAATTAAGAAAAGCATCAATATTCATAGTCGGCTTGGTAGTAGTGGGAGTTGTTTCCCTCAACATAGGTACCTTAATTCCCCCCAGAATCGAACAAGCAGCAACAGACGCAGTTTCAAGCAGTACAGTAACTGTACAGCCGTCAGCAAGCCCTACTTCTGCGCCAACATCGACTCCAACACCAGCGCCAACTCCGACTCCAACGCCAACACCAACTATGTCTCCAGCGCCAACACCAGCTCCATCACCTGAACCTGAACCAGCGCAAGTTATGATTTATCCTGAAGAGCTGACAATGATATTATCAGTTATTGAATTTACACCTGAAGACCTGTCTCTTTATAATGGTTTGGATAATCAGCCACTGTATATCGCATTGCACGGAATTGTTTATGATGTTAGTTTTATTGAGGAGTGGACAAACGGTCTGTACTCTAACCTGATACCAGGTAGTGACATAACCATAATCTTTGATGAATCTTCTTTCGATGTTGAAATTCTAAACAATGTAATAGTAGTTGGAACCCTGCAGGGATATAAATTCACCGCCAGCGATTTGACTCTCCTATTGAACAGTATAATTGAAGTTGAAGATGAAGATAACGAAGACGAAAATGATGAACCCATTGTACCTGTTGTTGACAGTATTTCATCCGCAACAGTTCTCATACCAACACATGATAGTGAAGACAATGACGATGATGATGATGATGACGACGATGACGATGATGACGACGATGACGATGATGACGATGATGGAAACGACCACAGTACCCCTGATGCTTATTTGGGAAAAGATGATGACGACGACTAAAATAAGCAATCTATTTTGATCACTAAAAAACCCTTTTAAACTCTTAAAAGGGTTTTTTATTCAAGTGCAAATAAGTTTTTATCTTATCATCACTGCTTTTTAATAAATTCTTCAACTGATTTTTCACACAAAGATAGGAAAGCACCCTCACCCAATGTATTTATTTTGAAAAAGACAGCCTGACTGCCTCCTGAAGTTATAGCACTAATAAATAGATTGTCTCCATTACCAACAATAGTCACATTCATGCTTACCCGATTTCCGCCAATAGCGCTATAACGCTCATAAACACGTACTGCTGTACTTACCTCACCGATAGTTATATCACTGCCATCTTCATAGCTGACAGAGATACTTCCACTAGTTATATCTCTGTGAACCCAATTTAACAGCAAATTAAAATCCCCAGATAGTTTTCTTTCATATTTTGCCATTCTTTTACTCCATTTCAATGTCTTTTTAAATGCTATCTCTGCCTATTTCTGTTTTCCTGTTCTACCGGTAAGCTTATAAATATTATAAATAATACCACTGCTGCTACAAATAATCCGTTCATAATGCATCTCCTTATCTTTTGTTTATGAGATGATTTTAACTTATTATGTGTACCGTATTCGGTACTGCTCAAGTGTCAAATTTTTGGTTAAATGTAAATTTAAACGCACGAAAATCAATGAATTTTTTTACCAAACTTGCTCTTTCTTTTACACTCCAACAGTTTTGATGGATAATGAATCATACCTATGACCGGCTGTCGATGTGGGAAAAGGAGGTTATCATGGAATATTATCCAAAAACAACACATCTGACACAGCCAGACAGATTCATTATTGAGAGACTAATTAACGCAGGATCTTCATTTAGGTACATTGCTGAAAGGCTTTCAAGGCATCCATCAACAATTTCAAGAGAAATCAAAAGAAACAGACACTTCATAAGTGTCCGGACTACACGGGGAAACGACTGTGCTTTATCTTTTAGCTGTACCACAAAGCACCTTTGCGGAGATATCTGCTCAAGATTGTGCCGTGTATGCGAAAAAAACAGTTTGCAGGGAATATTGGTAAGAAAATAGTTGTAATTTTCCCGGATACAGGTGAGCGATATCTTTCGACTGGTTTATTTGATTCAACGGATTAATAATTAAGCTAAAACTGAAGTCAAAATCACATAACTGAAATATGAAAGAAGCAGAAGTATTCCTATAAAACGGGGATACTTCTTTTTAAATATGAATGTAGATATTGTAGCAATCAAGGTTATTCCCAAAATTATAGGAATATGAAAAGTTAAAACATTTCCGGTTGTTATTATTGGTTTAATTATTGAAGTGCCGCCTAGAACAAGTGTAAGATTTAAAATGTTTGCGCCAAATATATTTCCTACAGATAAAGCAGTGGATTTTTTTCTTAAAGCAGTTATTGCCGTAACTAGCTCCGGAAGGCTGGTACCAAGCGCAGTCATAGTTACACCGATTACTATTGAAGGGACTTTTAAGGAAATAGCAATTTTCTGTCCATAAATGACCATTAACTGTGAACCCGCAATAGTAAAAGCCAGCCCAATAACAAAAAAGATGATATTTTTAATAACAGTTTTTCTTGATTTATCAGTTTCAGGATGATTTTGGGATTCTCTGTATTTTTTTGCTTCAAAATAATTATAGAATACAAATAATCCTGACATAAGCAAGAAAATAATACCGGTGACATAATTAAACTCGCCAAATAATATTGCAATAAGCAAGTAAGCCACAAGGGAAGCAGAAATAAAAGATGATTTCAATTTGATTGCATTGCGGTGATGCAATTCCGGCATTGAGAAAACTATTACTGTACCCAAAATAAGACCTGTATTGCAGGCAACACTGCCTATAGCATTCCCCAATGCCATAGAGGTATCGCCATTTAACGCAGCACTGGTTGAAACAAGAAGTTCCGGTAATGTGGTGCAAACACTAACTAAAGTGGCTCCTATAATAAATTCAGGTATTTTAAAAGTTCGCGCTAACCAAATTGTTGAATCAACAAACCAGTCACTGCCCTTGATTATCAATAACAATCCAGCAATGAATAATGAAATTGAAAATAGTAATGTCATACAGATTGACCGCCAGTCGTATAAAATACAGAATCCCCATAAACTGATTCTGGAATTCTTACGGCAATACCATCACATTTAATTTTTAAAATAAAAAAGATTCTGCCATCTGCTCCAGGATATTCATCAAGAGATTCAAAATTTGCCTGACCCTTAGAGATAACAAGATCAGCATTGTTAAGAAGATCCATAAATTCAGGAGATGAGTTATTAGGATTAACGCCTAGAAAACCTGATCCGGTTTCAATTATTTCTGCATACTTATCAATACCTGCAAAAAGTGCATCCTCTGTAAGGGCGTCATTTAATATAGGAGCAGATTTAACCGCATAATAAACATCTTTACCAATACCGCTTAAAAACTCCACTACAGGCGCGTCAAAGACAATTTCTCCGCAATTATCACCTAAATACAGTATTGTTTTTGCATTTTGTAATTTTTTTGAGAATAATTCATAATGATCAACAGAAAATCCACTTTCTAGCGTTTCTATCATTGTTTTTTCAATATCATATTCAAACATAATACCTGTATCGATTATATTTCCTGCAGATGATAAAACAAAAAGCTTATGCAAGTCATTGTAGTCAAAAGTACCCTCAAGATTTTCAAGAAGTGCTTTTGCTTTAATGTTTGAATCAATTTTTTCAGCTTTAAAAGGATCTTGGCAATTACTTAATTCATATGTTTTTCTTATTGTAAAGGTTGAGTTATAACATGGAGTTTCATTTGTATCAAGTTTTTTTATCATATCCATAAGAGAATATAATATTTCCGGTTGTTCATCCATAGGAACTTCTGCGTGTTTCATGCAGTTCACAGCCTGGCGTAAGTAACAATATATACAATCAATTGTTGATTTCATTTTAATAGACCCTTCTGTTGATGTAAGTAAGATAAATACTGTTTACAGTATTATACAGCAACAGCGTAAATAATAAGGTATATAAGGCTATGTTGTCAAAAGCAAAGTTAGTTGAGGATAGAGAAATTTTAGAGCCTGAAATTAATCTGATTAAATAATATAAAAAAGGAATCACAGGTAATGAGGTAATTATCATTACTATTCTTGAGTAGTATCGTGAGTAAACTCTATGCTGCAATATGAAATATATTATTACAGTAATAAAATAGATAACTCCTATTATCATAAAATACTTAATTGTATTTTCGAATATTTGGGATGAAAGAAAATAACCAGAAACTGCAGAAATTACTAAAAATAAAAATTGAATCATATAAAGAGGGAACTTGAATTTCGATTTTATTTCACGTGATATTCCTAGACCTAAAAAATATAATAAGAAAGAAGAAACTATAATTGCAAAACCAAAGATGTTTTTTTCTTCTATGCTTGGGCCATTAATTAATAAATTATTTAATAAGAATCCTTTTTGCCATAAGTACAAAACCAATCCTGTCCATACAAGTAAAGCGATATATCCAAACATCGAAAATGGAAAGGTTTTCTTTTTTTTGTGAGTTGAAAAATATATGCGCATATAAACTCCGGTTTTTATCTTCTATTTGATAGTAGCACAATGAATTAAAGTTATCAATTTTACATATAAAATTCACGAGAAAATATAGCGTGCTATTCAAACGATTTGAACAAGTCTGGTTGGGACACTTGACCAATTGGTTTTTATTGAAACTAATTGGTCAAGTGTCCCAACCATAATTTCTTGGATTGTGCAAAGGATGATGTGATATAATTTTTTTATGAGTAAATTTGTACACCTTCATCTTCATACTGAATACAGTCTGCTGGACGGTGCTGTAAGGATAGAAAGCCTAATGGATAAAGCAGCTGAATTTGATATGCCTGCTGTAGCAATGACTGACCATGGGGTTATGTATGGTACTGTGGATTTTTATAAGGAAGCAAAAAGTCGCGGGATAAAACCAATTCTTGGCTGCGAAATTTATACAGCAAGAAGAAGTCGGTTTGATAAAGAACATACATATGACGTTGAACCAAATCATCTTGTTTTGCTTGCAGAAAACCAAAAAGGGTATAAAAATTTAATGAAAATTGTCAGCAAGGCACATTTAGAAGGGTTTTATTATAAGCCAAGGGCCGATTATGAATTACTTGAACAATATTCTGAAGGAATAATTGCATTAAGTGCATGTCTTGCCGGGGCAATCCCAAGAGCCATAGTTGAAGGGAATAGGGAAGGTGCGCTAGAAACAGCTCTAAAACTTAATAAAATATTTGGAGAAGGAAATTTTTTCCTGGAACTTCAGAATCATGGAATTGATACTCAAAACTTAGCAAATCAGGGAGTTATTGAAATATCAGAGAAAACCGGAATTCCGTTAGTAGCAACAAATGATGTTCATTATCTTAATAAATCTGATTCCGGACCTCACGATGTACTTTTGTGCATCCAAACCGGAAGAACTGTGGATGAACCAGACAGGATGAGGTTTCCCACAGAAGAATTTTATTTTAAATCATCTACAGAAATGCAAGAACTTTTTCCTGAACTACCTGAAGCATTGGAGAATACACTTAAAATCGCAGATCGATGTAATGTTGAGCTTGATTTGAATGGAAAACATCTACCGGAATTTTCACTTGATAAAAATATAGACCATTATTCTTATTTTAAAGAGAATGTCTATAAGGGACTAATAGAACGTTTTGGCGAAAATTATGACAGTTTGTACACTGACAGAGTTGAATATGAACTTAATATTATTACAAGTATGGGTTATGTAGATTATTATCTAATTGTTTTTGACTTTATAAATTATGCAAAACAGAATAATATTATGGTAGGCCCTGGTAGAGGTTCCGGCGCAGGTAGTCTTGTTGCTTATTGTCTAGGGATAACTAATATTGATCCAATAAAATATGACTTATTCTTTGAAAGGTTTCTCAATCCTGAGAGAATATCAATGCCCGATTTTGATATAGATTTCTGTTATAGAAAACGTCAGAAGGTTATTGATTATGTTACTGAAAAATATGGGCGCGATAAAGTATGCCAAATAATTACCTTTGGCACTATGGCTGCAAGAGCAGCTATCAGAGATGTGGGAAGAGCCTTAAATGTATCTTACGCACAGGCTGATATTGTAGCAAAGCTCATTCCTCATTCACCGGACATGACTATCCGGAAGGCTATGAAGGTAACAAAAGAACTTAAGAATATATACGATGATAATACCCAGGTAAGAGAACTGATTGATACCGCCATGCAGCTTGAGGGAATGGCAAGGCATGCCTCAACTCATGCAGCAGGGGTTGTAATTACAAGAGACAGTGTTGATGAGTATGTACCTCTTCAAAAAAATGATGAATCTGTAGTAACACAATTCCCAATGGAGAAACTTGAGGAACTGGGTCTGTTGAAAATTGATTTTCTCGGTTTAAGAACTTTAACAGTTATTCAGGATTGTGTAGATTTCATTAAAGATATTTATGGGAAATCAATTGATATCGATAAATTTGAGTATAATGATCCAAAAGTGTATAAGACGATAGCTGATGGCTATACAGCCGGTATATTTCAACTGGAAAGTGCCGGAATGACAAGTTTTATGAAAGAACTGGCTCCTGAAAACCTTGAAGAAATTATTGCTGGAATTTCTTTGTTCCGTCCCGGACCAATGGAACAGATCCCCAGATATTTAAAGTATAAGAAAAAACCTGAAACCGCAAAATATCATCATCCTCTTTTAAAACCAATACTGGATGTAACATACGGCTGTATGGTTTATCAAGAACAGGTTATGAAAATTGTTCAGGATCTGGGAGGTTATAGCCTTGGTGGGGCTGACCTTGTACGTAGAATTATGTCCAAGAAAAAGCGTAAACAGATGGAGGAAGAAAGAGAAAAATTCATCAAAGGTGCTATTGAAAGAGATGTACCTCCTCAGACTGCAAATATTATATTTGAAGAAATGATGGATTTTGCTTCCTATGCATTTAATAAATCACATGCAGCAGGCTACGCCGTTATAGCATACCAAACGGCATATTTGAAAACATATTATCCTATTGAATTCATGGCAGCTACATTAAATAGCTTCATGGGGTCAACTGATAGGATTTCAAGTTATATCATGGAGTGCAAACGGCTTGGGATAGCTGTTCTTGCACCTGCAGTCAATCATAGTGGTAAAAGCTTTGCAGTAGATAATAAAAATATACGTTTTGGCCTTGCTGCAATAAAAAATGTTGGGCATAAAGCAGCTGATGCTATTAAAGAAGAACGACTATTGAATGGGAGCTATACATCATTTATTGATTTCTGTAAACGGCTTGCATCTGGTGCAGTAAATAAGAAATGTGTTGAAAGTCTTATTAAATGCGGAGCATTTGATGAATTTGACGCAAACAGACGACAACTGATAGCTTCATTTGAGACTATTTTAGAATCCATTACGAAAGAAAAGAAAAATAACATTGAGGGACAGGTCACGCTTTTTGAGGCGGGAGATCAAGATAGTAATACCTTCACATATGCTTTCCCGGATATAGAGGATTTTGACAAACAGAGATTATTAAATATGGAAAAAGAGTTACTCGGAATTTATATCACGGGCAACCCTCTTGATGAATTTGAAGATATTATACTAAATAAAGCAACCTTCTTTAGCAGTCAGAAAATTATTGATGAAAATACTGATCAGAATTTATACTATGACGGAAAAGGAGTAACCTGCGCAGGCCTTATAAGACAGATATCAAAGAAAGTAACTAAAAATAATAACATGATGGCTTTTGTTGAACTTGAAGATATTTATGGCTCGCTTGAACTTGTAGTATTCCCTAATGTGCTTGATAAGTTTTCATCACTTATAACAGATGATTCGAAAATTCTTGTAAAGGGAAAACTTAGTCTTAGAGAAGATGAAGATATTAAAATAATTTGTGATGAAATACACCCATTGAAAAATGGAGTTAATCCCAACATTCCTGAACCGGTTTATAAAAGTGGACAGATAAAAACAAGTAATAAAAATGTAAATGAAAAATGTTTGATTTATATTAATGCTGATAAAGTTGACACTGAAAGATTAGAAGCTTTTATTTCATATTTTGGCGGCTCCGGTGAAGCAGAATTTATTCTTAGAAAAAATGAAAATGGAGTAAAATTTGAAAAACATCTTGGTCCTAAGTATGCAATTAAAAACAATGATGAGGTGTTAAAAGAACTTAAAGATACAATCGGCGAGAAAAATATGTTTTTGAAAATTTGAAATTACAACAAATTAATTACTCTTAATAGTTAGTAATTTATGATATATTATGTTTTGGAAGGTGGTGTAAAGGATGGATTGTTACACAGATAGTAAACCTATTATTATAAAAGCTCTTGAAGATGGAGTTAGTATTATCGGCCTAACACGTGGTGATGCAACTAAGTTTCATCATATTGAAAAAATGGATAAAGGAGATGTACTGATCGTACAGTTTACTGAATTTACAGCAGCAATAAAAATTAAAGGGAATGCTCAGATTCTCTCTTCAAGTGGGGAAGTGATTTCAGGTGATTGAAAAAGGATACACTTCTATATATACAACCTATGACAAAAACTCAGCTG
>Ga0307989_1001117_pt1 | contig 15127 bp, 16 predicted proteins | sample EllFjometagen185_FD_203164 | JGI IMG/M metagenome (GOLD analysis project Ga0307989, IMG submission 203164) | Marine microbial communities from Ellis Fjord, Antarctic Ocean - #185 | ecosystem: Environmental > Aquatic > Marine > Unclassified | place: Southern Ocean | collected 2014-10-08
TTGTTGCTCTCCCGAGCAACTATGGAATTGCCAATGGGTATTGGCTTCTTCCATTTGTTAATTCATTTGAATTAACGGGATCCTCACTTATATAAAGTGCACTGTTCAATTTTCAAGGTTCATGGCCTTCTCTCAAAGGCGCCTAATCATAGTACCATTCTCGGTCATGTTCGTCAAGCATTTTTTTACTTAATATGTCCGAAAACAGCAACCTCGTTATACTAACACCACCGTGTTTGAGTGTCAAGCGCTTTTCATAAAAAAACCTGTATTTTCTAAATTTTTTATACCCTTCCTCAGTTTTATAAAACACTATTTCAGATAGTAACCCCAATTATGTCTGAATCGATATTTTCTGCATATAAAAACCAGAGGATATTTCTCTGGTTTTCACATTGTATTTTTAGAGTTTTTTCAGATTTTATGAACATCGAGTTGAGGAAATGGTATAACTATTCCGTTTTTATCAAACTCTTTTTTTAACATATCATATATATAGTAATAGACTGACCAGTAATCTGCAGTATCCGTCCATGCCCTTGACCATGAAATTGATGGAGCTGTCTCCGTAACTTGTTATTCCTATGAATGCTTCAGGCTCCTTTAAAATGAGCTCATTAGATGCTATCAGTCCGGCTAACACCTCTTTGACGCAATCAATCTTCGCATTATATGAAACCCCTATGTTTACATCCACCCTTCGCTTTTTTCTTTAGTGTAGTTGTAAACACTGCTATTGGGGAAAATAGAATTCGGAGCATAAATTATCCTATTGTCATAAGTTCGAAGCCGTGTAAAAAACAATTCAACATCTTCTATATAACCTTCAGTGTCGCCGCATTTAATGTAATCCCCTACATCAAACTGCTTATTTAAGGCTATCATTATGCCTCCTGCAATATTTGCCATGTGATCCTTTAACGCCAGTCCGAGTCCTATTCCAAGAGTTCCAAGTCCAGCTACAAGCGGTGTCAGGGGAACTTTCAGAATCTGAAGGAATATTAATACTATGACGAGCCATGCTCCGGCCCGGAAAATACTGATAATAAAACTATGAAAAGTACTCTTTACTTTCTTTCTGTCAAGTTCCTTTCCAAGCATTTTTTTAAGCACTTTCATAATCACCAGGAAAACAAAAAATCCTACTAATACTATTCCGATTCTTATAAGATAATCGATTACAGCCGGCCATTCAACAGGCCACAGAGCACCGGCTATCACAGCTTTTAATATCTGCATAATTAATCCTCCTTCAGAACTTTAAGCAATTCATTTAAGTCGTTATAATATATATCTGTCAATTTTCTATTATAAATTAAACTTGCGGGATGGTAGAGCGGAAACACTTTCCATCCACCGATAATAATGGTTTTGCCATGAAATTCACCGATATTAGCTTTGAAATCTCCCGTAACTGCTTTTAGAGGAACATTTCCCAGTGTTATTACCAATCGTGGTTTTAATAACTGCATTTCACTGGCTAAAAACGGCATACTGCTTTTTATCTCATTTATCTTTGCAGGTCTATTTGATTTTCTATTTGTCTTCGGATTTATTTTGAAAAGTCTGTACTTTATTGCATTGGTTACATAAATATCTTCCCTAGTTAAATCAATGTAATCAATAAATTCTTTTAATTTCCCACCGGCAAGTCCGACAAAGGGTCTGCTTAGTCGAACTTCATCTTTTCCAGGAGCTTCACCTATCATGACAATCCCCGAATTACAGTTTCCATCACCGTAAACAAGTTCTTCTCCTGCAAACAATTCTCCATATTCTTTGTAAAGTATTTTTAATTCTATATATTTTTTAATCTTATCCATGCGTTTTTAATATCTTTCCACATATCCATTTTTTTTGAACTGTCTCTAAGAAGTGCTGCCGGATGATATGTAGGCATTACGGGTATACCATTTAATTCTGTCCAGTTGCCTCTAGAACGAGTTATTCCACTGCTACCTTCAATTATATGCTTTAATGCCTGTCCACCCAGTAAAACAATAACCTTGGGCTTCAGAAGCTCAATTTGATTTTTAAGATAAGGCATGCACAGCCTAGCCTGTTCGTCAGTCGGATTTGCATTACCAGGGGGTCTGCACTTTAAGATATTACTTATATAAAATTCTTCTTCACTGATTCCAAGGCCTTTGCAAACCAAGTCCAGTAATTTACCTGCTTGCCCCACAAATGCTTTTCCCATCCTGTCCTCGTTTGCACCAGGGGCTTCCCCGACAAACATTAAAGTAGCATTCCTGCTTCCTCTGTCAATTACAACATTCTGTCTGCTTTTATGAAGTTCGCATTTTGTACAGTTTTTACACTCATTCTCGAGAGCTTCCCATTCCCACATATTTTCTCCTGTCATCAGGAATTCCTGTCTCTGATATTCTCAGCAAGTTTATGAAGTTTTCCCAGTCTGTGACTAACCCCGGACTTACCAAGCACCGGAATCATCAATTCACCTAGTTCTACGAGACTTGCCTCAGGGTTATCAATTCGAACCTCTGCCATTTGCCTTAGATCATCAGATAAAAGCCCATACCCCATTGATCTTTCTATTAACCTGATATCCGTACATTGAGAGACAGATGCATTGACAGTTTTATTCAAGTTAGCTGTTTCAAAGTTAACTACTCTGTTTATATTGTTTCTCAAGTTCTTTAAGACACGGACATTTTCAAAATCAAGAAGAGCTTTGTGTGCCCCGGTTAAATTAAGGAAATCAGCAATTCCTTCAGCTTCTTTAACATAACAGACTTTGTGATTTTTACGATTAGTAATTTTAGCTTTTATCCCAAAACTTTCCATAGCTTTGCATATACGCGCAATTTCGTCTTCATTTTGTGCAGTTATTTCTAAATGATATCCACGGTCAGGGGCAGAAACCGAACCCGCTGCTAAAAATGCACCCCTTAGATATGATTTAATGCAGCAATCTCCGCCTGTTATCTGGTCAATTTCCGAAAACACCGCCCTACTTGAATCATTAAGTTTAATAAACCCCATATCTCCAAGCGCTACACTTGTAACAAATGCCCCCTTCAATTCTGCGATATATACTGTATGACCCTTTAGCTTTTTTCGTTTTTCAACTGCAATATTCGGATGAAAGTCAAACATTCTTACTGCATCAGTGATTATTCTTCTGGCAAGCGCTGCATTTTCTGTAATAATATTGGTTGTAACAAATCCATCAGATTCAGTATGAAATACAGCTCCAAGTCTCAGAACAGCAGAAATTTCACATAAGGTACAACACTTATCATCGTTAACTATCCTACATAATTCATTTTTAACTCTGGATGAAAATGACATAGTTTTCCTTTTATCTTTTTGCATCGTTACCTAGGTCCCTGTGACGTAAAACAACTCTATGATTAAGACTAAGCAAAATCTTGTGTATTTCTTCTGATATTGCTACTGATCTGTGTCGGCCTCCTGTGCATCCGATCCCAATAACAAGATTACTCTTACCTTCACTAATATAACCCGGAATCATATGTTCCACCAAGTCAATACTCTTACCGACAAATCCTTTTGTTATATCGTGCTTCAGTACATAATTACTGACAACTTCGTTCTTACCTGTTAATTTTCGCATAGATGCGTTGTAATATGGATTGGGAATGAACCTGACATCAAAAACAAGGTCACAGTCAAGTGGAGTGCCATACTTAAATCCAAACGATACAATACTTATTATAAGCTGTTCATACTCCCCGCCTTCAACTAATAAACTCATAAGCTCTTTTTTAAGTTGTTTTGGTATAAGTTCAGATGAATCCAGTATATAATTCGATCTTTTCTTTATTTCACTTAGCATTTCACGTTCTTCTTTTATCGCATCTGTCAGTTTAAACCCCATGCTTTCTAATGGATGCTGCCGCCTGGTTTCCTGATACCTTTTTTGAAGAACTTTATCACTGGCTTCAAGAAAAACTATTTCATACGGAATATTAATTGCATCAAGTTCCTCTAAGGCCGGAAACAATCCGCTTAACAATTCAGCTCCTCTGACATCAACAGTTATTGCTACATTATCGAATTTACCGGCACCACCGCTAAGTTGGGCGAATTTGGGGATAAGACTAGGGGGAATATTATCAATGCAAAAATAACCTCTGTCTTCAAGAGTTCTCATTGCATGACTTTTCCCTGCTCCGGACATTCCGGTGATAATATAAAGTTTCATTTATTCATTTCCCCAACAATTTTAATTTCCGGTTTTAATTCAACTCCGGTTTTATTATATACGTTTTTTATTACATATTCCATTAGCAGCTCTATATCTTCAGATGTTCCATTTTTGTCATTAACAATAAATCCCGCATGTTTATTAGATACGCAAACACCCCCGAACCGAGCTCCCATAAGTCCGCTTTCCTGAATCAATGCTCCTGCATAATAGCCCTCAGGTCGCTTAAAAGCGCTTCCTGCATTCGGTATAGTCAATGGTTGTTTTTCTCTGCGCCGGCGGTTTAAATCAGCCATATGTCTCTTTATATCTGTTCTGTTGCCTCTTTTGAGATGAAAGGCACTTTCTATCAAAATACTCTCACTATCACTAAACATGCTTTTCCTATAACCAAAACCATGATCGGCATTGCCAATCCTTATAATATCGCCTTTTTTATCAATATATACTGAATATGACAGGATGTCTTTGAGCTCTCCACCATAGGCTCCGGCATTCATAACCACCCCACCACCTACTGTTCCGGGTATTCCAGAAGCGAATTCCAGACCCGTCAGGGATTTATTCATAGCTTTATACGCAATGCTTGATAATAGTGAACCTGCCTGAGCTGTAATAGTATTATCATTTATTGTTGTATAGCAAAAATTATCAAAAATCCTTAGAACGACACCCCTGATTCCGCCATCACGAACAAGCAAATTAGATCCATTGCCTATTACCGTTAAAGGTATATTTTCGCTGTTACAAAGCTGAACAAGACGCCTTATATCATCTACATTATCAGGAATAATCATCGCATCACATACCCCACCTGTTTTAAATGTTGTATGTATACTCATTGATTCTCCAAATTTTATAATTTCTTCAGAGAAATGCTCTTTTAGAATGCTATGTAATGATTTACTTTCCACCGCCGCCCTCAAACTTCTTTGCAATTCTGTCCTGAAGGACTTTGGCAGCATTGTATCCCATACTTTTTTGCCTGGCATTCATTGCTGCGACTTCTACTATTATCGCCAGATTACGACCCGGACGAACCGGAATAGTTAAAGACTGTATTGGAATACCCAGGATGTCATTATATTCATCTACAACCCCAAGCCTGTCATATCGCTTATTCTCGTCCCATAATTCTAGATTTATAACCATATCTATATTGTCGTATTTCTTTATTGAACCTACTCCATACAGACTTCTAACATCTATTATGCCAATTCCCCGTAATTCTATGAAGTATCTTATATCTTCAGGACTTGTACCGAGCAGGGTTGTTTCACCTACTTTTCGGATTTCCACAACATCATCAGCTATAAGTCTATGTCCCCTTTTTACCAGTTCAAGTGCTGTCTCACTTTTTCCTACACCACTTTCACCCTGTATCAATACTCCTTCACCATAAACTTCAAGCAATTCACCGTGCAAACTTATTCTTTCCGCAAGTTCTCTGTTCAGGTAATGGATTGCTGATGACAGAAATATCGATGTAATATCTTTGGTTCTTAAGATTGGTACTCCCACTTTTTCGGCTACTTCAATCATTTCATCATAAACCTTCAATTCTCTTGCAATAACAATACAAGGCATCTGATCATCCATATAATTTTCAAGTTTCTCAGTTCTTGTTTCGGAATCAAATGTTCCTAGATAGGACATTTCCATATTCCCCATGAGCTGAATTCTCTCTGGAAAGAAATACCCCAAATAACCTGATAATTGCAGTCCCGGTCGGTTAACTTCCATAAGGGTTACAGATTTCTCATCTATATTTTCAGATGCGTAAAGCACTTCAAGCTCAAACCTTTTAATAAACTCTGAAATCATTACCTTAAACATGAATTATCCCCCAAAAAACTTTTTCTTCATTATATCACAAGCCGTACCACAGATTCCGAAGGAATCGAGGAACGGCTTGGTCGACCTGAATAATAATTTCGTTACCCAGATTGACATCGAACGAACATTATTCTTTGAGAGCATACTGTTTTTTATAGAGCTATGAAAGAGTTCTCCGAAATAGTTAGTGCCCAATAACTATGTCAGCCGTTTCAGACTATGATACTGACATAGTAATCAAGGCACCGATGATGTTCCTCGTTTCCTTTGGAAACTGTGGTACATCATAGACCTGAATAATAATTTCGTTACCCAGATTGACAACGAACGAACATTATTCTTTGAGAGCATACTGTTTTTTATAGAGCTATGAAAGAGTTCTCCAAAATAGTTAGTGCCCAATAACTATGTCAGCCGTTTCAGACTAGGGTACTGACATAGTAATCAGGGTACCGGCGATGTTCTTCGTTTCCTTTGGAAACTACGGTACATCATAGACCTGAAAATAATTTCACTAAAGTATCGTATCGCAACCCGAAGGGCGAGAAACGATACTTTAGTGAAATTATTTTTACTTATATTTCTTACCTGTCGGTCAAGTCTCCCAACCAGACTTTCCTGCAGCAAGCGAAGTAAAGCAGATATTATAAATAGAGAAACCACCGGGTGATTTTAATCGAGCCCGGTGGTTGAGTATTTTATATGTCTGATGTTGGGGTTAAATTAGCCCATCAGGTTACATCATACCGGGCATTCCGCCCCCACCGCCCATTGGCATCGGAGGTGTTTCTTCAGGGATGTCAGCTACGAGGCTTTCGGTAGTAAGAATCAATGCTGCAACACTTGCTGCATTTTGCAGTGCTGAACGTGTTACTTTTGCTGGGTCAACAATACCTGCTGTGATCATATCAACATATTCTTCAGTTAAAACGTTGAATCCTACGCCTTTAACGGCATCCTTCAACTTTTCAATAACTACGGAACCTTCGATACCTGCGTTTTTAGCAATCTGTCTGATCGGTTCTTCAAGTGCTCTGATTACTAGATTTGCGCCTGTTTTAGCATCACCAGTAAGTTCTGTAGTTGCATCTAAAATATCCTGAAGAACATTTATATACGCCACTCCGCCGCCTGATACGATACCCTCTTCAACAGCTGCTCTTGTTGCAGATAATGCATCTTCAATTCTGAGTTTCTTTTCTTTCATTTCTATTTCAGTAGCGGCACCAACCTGGATAACTGCAACTCCGCCTGAAAGTTTTGCAAGTCTTTCCTGAAGCTTTTCTCTGTCAAAATCTGAAGTAGTTTCTTCAATCTGAGATTTAATAGATGATATTCTGTCGTGGATTTCCTTTGCATCGCCTGCACCGTCAACAATTATGGTATTTTCTTTCTGTACAATAATCTGACGTGCTTTTCCTAGCATATCCACAGTAGCTTCTTTAAGTTCAAGACCAATTTCTTCACTGATAACCTGTCCGCCGGTGAGAATTGCTATATCCTGAAGCATAGCTTTTCTTCTATCACCAAAACCAGGTGCTTTAACAGCAACACATGTGAATGTTCCACGAAGCTTATTAACAACAAGAGTTGCCAGCGCTTCGCCTTCTACATCTTCTGCAATTATTACAAGTTTTTTACCCTGTTGCACTATCTGTTCGAGAACGGGAAGAATTTCCTGTACATTGGCAAGTTTTTTATCAGTTATGAGAATATATGCGTCATCGATAACAGCTTCCATTTTTTCAGTATCAGTAACCATATATGGTGAAAGATATCCTCTGTCAAACTGCATTCCTTCAACAACTTCAAGGTCTGTATCCATTGTTTTAGATTCTTCAACAGTAATAACTCCGTCATTACTTACTTTTTCCATTGCATCAGCAATAAGATTCCCGATTAATTCATCATTGGCTGAAATTGAAGCAACTTTAGCAATGTCATCTTTACCATGCATTTTCTGACTGAGATTTGCAATTCCTGCAACAGCAGCATCAACTGCAACTGTTATCCCTTTTTTTAGAATCATAGGATTAGCACCGGCTGCTAGGTTTCTCAGGCCTTCTCTAACCATAGCCTGAGCAAGCAATGTTGCTGTAGTTGTTCCATCACCAGCAACATCATTAGTTTTTGTTGCAACTTCCTTAACAAGCTGTGCACCCATATTTTCGAATGCATCTTCAAGTTCAATTTCTCTAGCAATAGTTACACCATCATTTGTTATAAGAGGTGCACCGAATTTTTTATCTAGAACTACATTTCTACCTTTAGGACCCAGTGTAATTTTCACTGTATCCGCAAGTTTGTTTACACCGGTTTCCAATGCTTTGCGAGCATCTGTACCGAATAAAATCTGTTTAGCCATTTATATCTCCTCCATTATTCTACTATGGCAAGTACATCGCTCTGTTTAAGTATGGAGAGTTCTTCTCCATCAACTTTAACTTCGGTACCTGCATATTTACTTATTAAAATTTTATCTCCTACAGAGAGTTCCATTTCTACAAATTCTCCGTCTACGACTCCACCCGGTCCTACAGCTACAACCTCGGCAACCTGCGGCTTCTCTTTTGCCGACCCGGGAAGCACGATTCCACTTTTTGTTGTCTCTTCAGTTTCGAGCATCTTAATTACGATTCTTTCTCCCAAAGGCTTTATAACCATTAGAATACCTCCAAATATTTTTTATATTTTTAGCACTCTTAGTCTATGAGTGCTAAGGATATGATAATACACATACATAATATGTTCAAACCCAGTTATTGCTATATATGACCTATCAAGTCTGTTTATACGAATATACTGAGGTATTGCTTCATTATACTCCATATTACGACGTATTACTTTGTTTTGCTACAATCTCTATTGAATACAGCGAATAGAAAGTTTTTAGTTTGAAATTTTTAGTGATTTTAAACTTTTACTCATATGAAAACTAGTTAAAATACAAAAAAATGCACCCATATGGGTGCAATTTTATATTTAATATTGAAAACTTAGTCAATTTTAAGAGATTCTTCTCTAGCTTTGCTTTTTAGCTTATTAGCATAAACCATCCCAGACAGTCCCGGAATGAAACTTGCAATTGCAAGTATTAACCACATTGGGTATCTTAGGAAAACATTGGAGAACGGATTTTTCACTACATCATCCATATCCTTTGAATAAACAAGTACTATGAATATCATCATTGTCATAAAGAATATTCCCAACGATGTTAAAAACATAGATATTTTAAACAATCTCTTATAATTTTTCATATTTTGCGCCTCCTGCCTTAACTATCTTGAAGTATAACAAACGCAACTTTTAATGTCAATTTAATGAAGGCATTATATTATATCTTTGTGTATTTTATATAAACGGATTGTGCAATAGTTATTAAAATGAATACCTGTTATATGATTTTCATTACTGTACACAAATCAACGTCTTATTTCTATACCTCTTTCACTCAAATATTCCTTTAAATCCATAATTTCCAGTTCACCGAAATGAAATAGTGAAGCCGCCAAAACTGCATCTGCCTTACCTTCAGTAAAAGCATCATAAAAATGGCTCTTTGCACCTGCACCGCCTGACGCTATAACAGGGATCCCTATGCTTTTTGATACAGTACGAAGCAGCTCATTGTCATATCCGATTTTTGTACCGTCTCTGTCCATACTTGTAAGCAATATTTCACCTGCTCCAAGTTCAAATGCCTCCTTGGCCCATTTAACTGCGTCTTTCCCGGTATTAACCCGTCCACCATTAAGATATGCATCCCAGCCGCTGCCGTCTACGCGCCGCTTCGCATCAATTGCTGTAACGACACACTGGCTACCGAACTTGGAGGCTGCTTCAGTAATCAATAAAGGGTTTTTTAACGCTGATGAGTTTATCGAGACTTTATCAGCCCCTGCACTCAGCATTGTATTAAAATCTTCAACAGTTCTTATTCCCCCGCCTACCGTAAGCGGTATAAATATGCACTTTGCAACTTTGCTAATTACATCAACCATTGTACTTCTGTTATCACTAGATGCTGTTATATCAAGAAATACCAGTTCATCTGCACCCGCCGCATCATAGATGCGTGCAGTTTCCACCGGATCACCGGCATCGATAAGATTTATAAAATTGACACCTTTTACAACCCTGCCATCATGAACATCAAGACAAGGTATTATTCTCTTTGCAAACATTTATCCTCCAAAACATTTAACCCTTATCAGCTATTTTCTGTAATTCGCTATATGCCCGGGTTAAGTCAAACTTTTTTTCATAAAGTGCTTTACCGGTTATCACTCCGGAAACTCCGGTGCTGTTCAAAGCTATAATATCCGAAATGCTTCCCACTCCGCCTGATGCGATAACGCTGCAATCAACTGCTGCTGCCATACTTTCCATAGCCTGAAGATTAGGTCCAATAAGCATGCCGTCACGGGAAATATCTGTATATATAATAGTAGCTACTCCAATTGACTCCATCTCACGTGCGAATTCTACAGCTTTTCGGGTACTCTTTTTCTCCCAACCATCTACAGCAACAAATCCATCTTTTGCATCAATACCAATCACAATCCTATTTCCATGCTTTTTCACCGCTTCTGCTACATAGTCTGGATTTTTAACTGCTCCTGTTCCAAGAATGACTCGCTCAACTCCTAATGCTAACAATACATCTATTCTTTTCATTGACCTGATTCCACCGCCTACTTGAATAGGGACACCTGCCTTTTTAACTATTTCAGCTAAAGCTATATCATTTTGTGGTTTTCCGGTTCGTGCACCATTCAGGTCGACGACATGAATATACTGTGCTCCTTTTGATGTCCAAATGGCTGCAAATTCTGCAGGGTTTTCAGAGTAAACCGTAACTTGGTCATATCTTCCCTGGGATAAGCGAACACACTTTCCATCAAGCAAATCAATTGCAGGATATATAATCATAAATTCAAATCAGTCCATTTCTTTAATATTGCGAGTCCCGCTTTTCCGCTTTTTTCAGGATGAAACTGACACGCAGTTATATTCTTGTATTCTACTGCACTGGTAAATTCTAAACCATAAACAGTTTTTACCGAAAACTCTTCCATATTAATAGGCTTTGCATAATATGAGTGTACAAAATACATATAATTACCATCATATTCATCGAGCAACGGCATATTTGGTTTAGTTACAATGCTATTCCAGCCGATCTGAGGAATTTTCAACCCCATGTTAGGTGAAAACTTCTCAACTGTACCGCCTAAAACTCCGAGACCTTTAACCCCTGGGTTCTCTGCACTGCTTTTAAACAACATCTGAAGTCCTAAGCATATTCCAAGGAATGGCTTTCCTGAATCTATATGATTTAACACAGTATTTTCCAACCCACAACTACGAAGATTATCCATTGCATCGCCAAAAGCTCCAACCCCCGGCAATACCAATGCATCTGCACCAGACAGTTTATCCGGATTAGCGGACACATAAGATTCCACTCCAATGTAGTCAAAAGCGTTCTTTACACTTCCTAGGTTTCCCATACCGTAATTTACAACGGCAATCATTATTTAATATCCTTTCCTGTGAGGATTTTATATGCTTCAAGATATTTCTTTGAAGTTTTTTCTATAACATCTACAGGTAGTTTAGGTGCCGGTGGTGTTTTATCCCAATCCAGTGTTTCAAGATATTCACGTAGATACTGTTTATCAAAACTTTTCTGTGCTCTTCCGGGTTCAAAATCAGATGCATCCCAGAATCTGGATGAATCCGGAGTGAACATTTCATCAGCCACAACCAGTTCTCCATCAAGCATTCCAAATTCAAATTTAGTATCAGCAAGTATAAGACCTTTTTCCAGTGCGAATTCACTGACAGCTTTATAGAGTGAGAGTGATGCATCCTTTAGCTTATTTGCAGCTTCGGGACCAATTTCTTCACATAATTCTTCGAATGTTACATTTTGGTCATGTCCCTCTTCAGCCTTTGTTGATGGAGTAAATACCGGTTGTGGAAGTTTATCTGCCTGTTTCATTCCTTCAGGTAGGTCTATCCCGCAGATTTTTCCGGTCTTTTTGTAATCTTTTAGTCCGGAACCTTCAAGATAACCTCTGACTATACACTCTGCAGGTATAATTTCTACTTTTTTTACCAGCATTGATCTCCCCTGAAGTTCATCGGCATATTTATTAAAGGGTTCGGGATATTCACTAACATCTGTAGTTATCATGTGATTTGGCACAATATTTTTTGTAAAATCAAACCAAAAAGCAGATATACTGTTAAGCACGTTTCCTTTTTCTGGTATCAGATTCGGGAAAACACAGTCAAAAGCCGATATCCTGTCGGTAACAACTATTAAAAGCTTATCTCCAAGATCAAACATATCCCTGACTTTTCCCGTTTTAAACGGTTTCACTTCCATAAAATCGGTGTTTCCAAGTAAAATACCCATCATTCCTCCATAATACGCATATTGCGTCATTTTAATCAGCCTGAGGCTGTTTACTATAGAATTCCTTTTGTTGAGGGAACTCCCTCAACTTTGTCATCCTTTGATACTGCTATTCTAAGAGCTCTTGCAAATGCTTTAAATATACCTTCTATCATATGGTGGTTGTTTGAACCATAGGGAACATTCACATGCATTGTAATTCCGGCATTTGTACAGACTGCCATCATAAATTCTTCTACAGTTTCTACATCCATATCTCCGGCCATACTTTTACTGAATTCAACATTAAAAACAAGATACGGCCGACCGCTTAAGTCAATAATTACGATTGCTAAAGCTTCATCCATGGGAACAGTAAAACTCCCATATCGTTTTATTGACATCTTATTACCAAGCGCTTCTTTAATTGCCTGGCCCAGTACAATTCCTGCATCTTCAACGCTATGGTGGCAATCAACCTCCAAATCACCCTTGACACTAAGTTTAATATCTATAAGTGAGTGTTTTGAAAAAAGTTCCAGCATATGATCAAAGAACCCTATCCCTGTTGTTATTGAATAAGTCCCTTTTCCATCGAGGTTTAATTCTAGTGATATTTCAGTTTCTTTCGTTTTGCGTTCAACTGCTGCATTTCTCATGGGAGCCTCCTTTAGATTCATGGCAAGATAGTATCAGCCTTTAAGTATTTTTTCAAGATTTTGGAACAGTATTTTCATCTGATCATCCGTTCCAATGGTTATTCTTACATAATTATCAATTCCCGGCTTTTTAAAATACCTAACCAGTACATTGTTTTCCTTCAATTTTTTGTATATATCTTCTGCCTGAACCATACTGTGAGATACAAATATGAAGTTTGCATATGAATTTAAAATTCCAAATCCCATTCTCTCAAGTTCAGTTATTGTTTCTTTCCTTGTTTTAATAATTTTCGACTGCATTTTAACATAATATTCATTATCTTCTAATGCAGCTACTCCGGCATATTGTGCCAGTCGGTCAAGTGGATATGAATTAAAAGAATTTTTAACTCGGTTCAGTCCCTCAATTAATTGTACACTGCCAAAAGCAAGACCAATTCTCATACCTGCAAGAGACCGGGATTTCGAAAATGTCTGAACAACCAGCAAATTCTCATACTCTTTAACTAATTGTGAACAGCTTATCCCACCAAAATCTATATATGCTTCATCAACCAGAACAACACTATCCGTATTTGACTCTAGAATCGCTCTTATCATATCTAAGTCAATCATTTCACCGGTAGGAGCATTAGGATTTGGAAAAACAACTCCGCAACTAGCACTTTTCATTAATGAAGTATCTATTGAAAGATTTTCACCCATTGGAATTTCTATATAGTCTACATCAAAAAGATTACAATAAACCGGATAAAAACTATAAGTAACTTCAGGAAATACTAGTTTCTTCCCTGAATAGAATGCAGCAAATGCAAAGGCAAGAACTTCATCAGAACCATTACCGGCAAAAATCATTTCTTCAGGCAATTTATAAAAATCTGATGCAGCTTTTATAAGAACCGTACTTTCCGGGTCCGGGTAAAGTCTCAAATCTTCCGTTGCCTGAGTTTTTATAGCTTCCAGAACTTTGGGAGATGGTCCATAAGGACTTTCATTTGTGTTGAGCTTTATATATTTCTTATCCTTTGGTTGTTCACCGGGAGTATATGGATCAAGATTTTTAGCAAGTTCACTTAAGAATTTATTCATCTTCATCCTCCGCAAATCTTATGGTAATAGCATTTGCATGTGCATCCAGCTTTTCAGCTCTAGCAAATGCAGCAATTTTTTTATAGTCTTTTTTGAGTGCACTTCTGTCGCATTTAATAATGCTGGTCCTTTTATAGAAATCATATACACCCAGAGGCGAATAGAATTTCGCAGTACTGCCTGTGGGTAGTGTGTGGTTTGGTCCCGCCCAATAGTCTCCTAAAGGTTCGGGAGAATATTCACCTATAAATATTGCACCGGCATTAGTTATTTCTTCAATATATTCATCAGGATCAGCTACTAAGAGTTCACAATGTTCTGGAGCAATCTCGTTTACTACAGATATTGCATCCCACTTATCCCGGGCAATATATACAGAACCATAAGTCAACAGGCTCTCTAATGCAATAGATTTTCTAGGCAGTTTTTCAAGTTGCTTTTCAATCTCAATATTAACCTCATCAGCAATTTCTTTATTGAAAGTTATAAGAATCGGAGCAGCCATTACATCATGTTCTGCCTGACTCAATAAATCAGCTGCTACAAATGAAGGATTAGCATTGGCATCTGCAATTATTAGAATCTCACTTGGACCCGCAATCATATCTATCCCACAGTATCCATATGAAAGTTTCTTAGCATTAGCTACATATATATTGCCTGGGCCGGTTATTTTATCGACCTTAGGAACACTCTGGGTTCCAAATGCCATAGCAAATATGGCCTGAGCTCCTCCGGCCTTAAAAATCTTTGATACACCGGCTTCTACTGCGGCTACTATTCTTTTACAGTCGATTTTCCCGTTTATATCAGGCGGAGTACACATGACTATTTCTTTTACACCGGCAACGACCGCAGGTACTACATTCATTAATACACTTGATATTAATGGAGCGGTACCTCCCGGTACATAGACACCGACTTTATCAATAGCTG
>Ga0307989_1001118_pt1 | contig 15127 bp, 11 predicted proteins | sample EllFjometagen185_FD_203164 | JGI IMG/M metagenome (GOLD analysis project Ga0307989, IMG submission 203164) | Marine microbial communities from Ellis Fjord, Antarctic Ocean - #185 | ecosystem: Environmental > Aquatic > Marine > Unclassified | place: Southern Ocean | collected 2014-10-08
TACCATCAGTTTGACCGATATTTATTCAACTTTGGCGAATATTTTAAACCACCCACAAAAGCCAGGAAGTGGTGAAGATAGTTTTAGTTTTTATCAACTTTTAAATGGAAATAATTCCGATTATTCAAGAGCGCCCGTAGTCCATCATTCGGTAAGTGGAATGTTCGCTATTCGAAAAGGTGATTGGAAATTGGTTTTGGGAAATGGTTCCGGTGGCCGCGAACAACCCAAAGGAAATTCGTTTGAAAAACTGTATCAGTTATTTAATCTCAAGGAAGACTTAAGTGAAAAAAATAATGTGATTGAGAAATATCCTGAAATTGCAGCTGAATTGGAAATGGAGTGTTTGAGGATAAAAGGGGAGAATTAAGTAGAAAGTTTCAGGATTCATGTTTCAAGTTACAGGTTTAGGTAAAGATTCAAATAAATATTTATCAATAATAAATCGACAATTATAAATGACAATTGACCCGTATAAAAGAACGGTTGCTGGCATTAAACCAGCTCCAACAACATTTTTTGGAAAGCTAAAATATTTAGGACCGGGATTTGTTTTGTCAGCTTCTGTTGTTGGTTCAGGCGAGTTAATTTCAACAACAACGCTGGGCGCAAAAGCTGGGTTTGTTACTTTTTGGGTGATTATTGTGAGTTGCTTTGTAAAGGTTGCTATTCAGTTAGAGTTTGGCAAACAAGCCATTCGCACTGGCGAAACCGTTATGACTTCGTTAAACCGTTTGGGAGGTCCTCGTTTTGGCAAACGGAATGCCAACTGGAGTTTGTGGACATGGCTGTTTCTTTGGTTGTTTAAGCCGCTTCAGTTAGGTGGAATTATTGGCGGAGTTGCTATAACTTTAAATATGGCTTTCCCTGCAGTAAGTATTACCTGGTTTGCCGTTATTGTTGGAATTGTAGTTGCATCGATGGTTTTTAAAGGCTACTATTTTTTTATTGAAAAGGTGTCGGTTGTATTGATGTTGTTATTTACCGTTTTTACAATTGTAGCCGTTTTTATGCTTCAGAATACAGACTTTGCATTTGTTTTAGATGATGTTATTGAAGGAGTACGATTTAAATTGCCAGCTGCAACTGTTGGTTTTGCAATTGCTGCTTTTGGTTTAACAGGTGTTGGTGGCGATGAAATTGTTGCATACAATTACTGGTGTCTGGAAAAAGGTTACGCTCGTTATACCGGTCCTTATGAAGATACCGATGAGTGGCGACAACGAGCAAAAGGTTGGATTAAAGTGATGAATCTCGACGCTGTTTTATCGATGGTAGTTTACACATTAGTTACTGCAGCCTTTTATTTACTGGGAGCTGCAGTTTTATATCAGAGCGGAGATATTCCTGCCGGGTTTGAAATGATTGAAACCCTTTCGAAAATGTACACCGGAGCCTACGGTCCGTGGGCGAAAAGTTTTTTCCTGTTTGGTTCATTTATGGTTTTGTTTTCTACTTTATTTTCTGCTTTGGCTGCCCGCACAAGAATTTTTTCAGACCTTTTTGGACAAGTGGGATGGATTGATTTTTTCAATCTGAAACAACGAAAACGAACGGTTGCAATTTCTGCGTGGGTTTTTCCGTTACTGTGGGTTATTGCATTGGTTTGGGTGAGGTTGCCTGTAATAATGGTGACTATTGGTGGGATAATTACTTTTTTTATGTTGCTGATAATTGTTTATGCCGGCATCCATTTCAGATACAAGCAAAAACAATACGGTTTAGAATCGTCAAAATTCTATGATATTGCATTGTGGGTCAGTTGTATCGTAATCTTCTTAGTAGGATTATATGGTGCTGTTTCGCTTATTTAAAATCAAAACATATAATTATACAACACCTTAATTATTTTTGGTACTTTGAAATATATCCATATTTTCGTGTTCGTACACGGAAAAGGTTTTAATTAAAAAAAATACAATGAATATTAGTAAATACAGTTTCGGGGTTGGAGATCGTTTTAATCACCAGGGACAGGCGCAATTAAAAGCTTTAATGAAAGCTAATGCAAAAGGTGTTGAAGTAACTCCGGTTTGGAACAAATCGAATCGGGAGCATGACATTGTTCATTCAGAGCCTGAAGGGACACGTGAAGAAGCCGATGCAGCTGTAAAAGCATTGGCTTGGGAAAAACCGTATTTGGTTGATGCCGACCACATTAACTTATCAAATGTTGACCGTTTTATTCAGCACTCCGATTTTTTTACACTCGATGTTGCAGTTTATATTGGAAATGAGCCAGCAGCGGAAGATGTTGCTGCCTTTAAACAATCGTGTGCGATTTTTAGTGGAAAAGTTACGATTCCGGGTATCGACGAAACAATTATAGTTTCAGACGAATTACTTGATGAAGTTTCGGGTAAATATTTAGCTGCGGTTAAAGAGGCAGGTAAAATTTACAAACACATTGTTGGTGTAAAAGGAGTTGGTAATTTTGTAACCGAAGTTTCGATGGATGAAGTGGAAGACCCACAAACTCCGGTTGATATGTTTTTCATTTTAAAAATGATTGCTGATGAAAAAATACCTGCTCAGACTTTTGCTCCAAAATTTACCGGTCGATTTAATAAAGGTGTTGATTATGTTGGAGATGTGGAACAGTTTACAAAAGAATTTGAACAAGATGTTTTGGTAATTGATTATGCTGTTAAATTATTTGGATTGCCGGAAGATTTAAAAATGAGTGTTCATTCTGGTTCCGATAAGTTTACTATTTACCCGATAATGGCCAAAATCATTAAAAAATATGGCAAAGGTTTGCATGTAAAAACAGCCGGTACTACATGGCTCGAAGAAGTAATCGGACTGGCAATCTCAGGCGACGAAGGATTGGTCGTAGCAAAAGAAATTTATACAAATGCACTTTCACGAAAAGATGAACTTTGTGCTCCGTATGCCGATGTGATTAATATTGATGATGCAAAACTTCCAACTGCAAATGAGGTTGCAAGCTGGTCTGGCGAAAAATTTGGAAATACGCTGCGCCATATTCCCGGGCATCCTGATTATAACCTAAATTTCCGACAACTAATTCATGTTGGTTATAAAGTGGCTTCCGAAATGGGAGAAAAATATACTGGGCTACTTGAAAAATATGCGGATGTTGTTGGTGCTTGTGTTGAGGAAAATATTTACGACCGTCATTTAGTAAGATTATTCGATTTATAAGAACTATGTGAGCTATGTGTTTATTGTAGTAAAAAAAGGACCAAATAGGCACATAGTTCACAATAGAAAAAGATAAAAATATGAAAAAATTTATGGATGAAAATTTCCTGTTGCAAACAAAAACAGCACAGGATTTATATCATAATCATGCGGCAAAAATGCCAATATTTGACTATCACTGCCACATTAATCCAAAAGAAATTGCCGACGATAATCAATTCGAAAATATGGCCCAAATTTGGTTGTATGGTGATCATTATAAATGGCGTGGAATGCGGACTAATGGTGTGGATGAAAAATATTGTACTGGCGATGCATCCGATTGGGAAAAATTTGAAAAATGGGCAGAAACTGTACCGTTCACTTTGAGAAATCCTTTATACCACTGGACTCACTTGGAATTGAAAAAATTCTTTGGAATCGACAAGGTATTAAATCCGGAAACTGCAAAGGAAATTTGGGACGAGTGTAACGCAAAATTGCAAACACCCGAATATTCGGTTAGGAATATTATTCGCATGGCCAATGTACATACCATTTGTACCACCGACGATCCAATCGATTCACTTGAATATCATCAGCAAATTAAAGCAGATGGTTTCGAAGTTGCTGTTCTTCCTGCCTGGCGACCGGATAAAGCAATGGCAGTTGAAAATACAAAAACATACAACGAATATATAGATATGTTAACCGTGGCTGCCGGATCAACAATCAATTCATTTCAAAGCTTTATGGCAGCTTTAGACAATCGCCACCAGTTTTTCCACGATAATGGCTGTCGTTTGTCGGATCATGGTTTAGAGACTATAATTGCTGAAGATTATTCAAAAATAGAAATCGACCAGATATTTTTAAAAGTGCGGGGTGGTGATGATTTAACACAGGATGAAATTCTAAAGTTTAAATCGTGCATGTTGTACGAATTTGGAATTATGGATCATTCGCGAGGTTGGACTCAGCAATTTCACGTGGGCGCATTACGAAACAATAGCACCCGTCTTTTTAATAAGTTGGGTGCCGATGTTGGTTTAGATTCAATTGGAGATTTTGATTTGGCGCGCCCATTGTCGAAATTCCTGGACCGACTGGATTTGAAAAACCAGTTGGCAAAAACGGTTTTGTACAATCTGAATCCACGTGATAATGAGTTGATAGGAACAATGATTGGAAACTTTCAGGATGGTTCGATGCCTGGGAAAATGCAGTTTGGATCGGGATGGTGGTTTCTCGACCAAAAAGATGGTATGGAAAAACAAATAAATGCACTTTCAAATTTAGGTTTGCTAAGCCGGTTTGTTGGAATGTTAACAGATTCACGCAGTTTTCTTTCTTATACACGTCACGAATATTTCCGTCGTACTTTATGTAATATTTTGGGTAACGATGTTGAAAATGGTGAAATTCCAAGCGACATGAAATTGTTAGGTGAAATGGTAGAAAATATCTGTTTTAACAATGCAAAAGAGTATTTTGATTTTGGTGAATAAGTACTTTCTTTAAGGTAAAATTTAAATCATGAGTAACAAAGTTGTCACATTTGGAGAAATAATGTTGCGTCTTGCAACGCCCAATTATTTAAGGTTTTCGCAAAGCAACCAGTTAACAGCGACTTTTGGAGGTGGCGAGGCAAATGTTGCGGTTTCTCTTTCAAATTATGGAATCGCAGTTGATTTTGTTACTCGTCTTCCTAAGAATGATATTGGCCGTGCCTGCAAAATGGATTTGCAAAAATATGGAATTGGAGTAGATCAAATCGTTTATGGAGGAGAACGTATAGGAATTTATTTTTTGGAGACCGGTGCCGTGAGTAGAGGAAGTAAAGTAGTTTATGATAGATCACATTCTGCAATTTCTGAAATTCAACCCGGAATGATTGATTGGAAAAAAGTATTTGCTGATGCCAATTGGTTTCACTGGACAGGAATTACTCCGGCAATTTCGCAAAGCGCCGCCGATGTTTGTCTCGAAGCAATTCAAAAAGCAAATGAATTTGGAATTACAGTTTCGTGTGATTTGAATTACAGAAAAAACTTGTGGAATTATGGAAAAACTGCGGGCGAAATTATGCCAGCACTCGTAGCCGGAACCGATATAATTCTTGGAAATGAGGAAGATGCTGAAAAAGTACTGGGTGTTAAACCTAAAGGAGTTGATGTTACTGGTGGCCATGTGGAAGGAGCTGCCTACGAATCGGTTTCAAAGCAAATAATGAAGCGGTTTCCGGGATGCAAAAAAGTAATAACTACTTTGCGAGGTTCGGTAAATGCCAATCACAATAGTTGGTCGGGTGTGCTTTGGGACGGTGAAAAATTATATGAAGCACCAAAATATCAGATTACACATATTGTTGACCGTGTTGGCGGCGGCGATTCATTTATGGGCGGTTTGATTTATGGATTATTGACGTATGAAAACGATGATCAAAAAGCGTTGAATTTTGCTGTTGCGGCATCGTGTTTAAAACATACCGTTTATGGAGATTTCAATCAGGTAACTGTTGATGAAGTGGAAAAATTAATGGGCGGTGATGCATCGGGTAGGGTAGCGCGATAAGGGTGGCGCGAATTCCGATTCGCGCTTATTAAATGGCGAATTGGAATTCGCCAGACCCAAAAAGAATAAACTCCAGAGGAGTTGAATATTTATAGCCCCGGGATTTATCCCGGGGATCAAAGAAACAGAAATTTTACGGCGCAATTGGGTGGATGTTTTAAAACGAAAGTTGCATGCGCCAGAATAATGATAGGTTGTTTGAAATAAAAAACGATTTTGAACCAATCTTTGAACTCATAACTAAAGAATTATGGCACGATTTACAAGAATAGAAGTAGCGGTAAAAATGAAAGAAACTGGTTTGGTTCCGGTGTTTTATCATAAAGACGTTGACGTTTGCAAACATGTAGTAAAAGCATGTTACGATGGCGGTGTGCGTGTATTTGAATATACCAATCGTGGAGATTTTGCGTCGCTGGTTTTTGCCGAATTAAATAAATGGGCAATTGCCGAATGCCCTGAAATGATAATGGGAGTTGGTTCAATTATCGACGAAGGAACAGCTTCAATGTATTTAGCACTGGGCGCAAATTTTATTGTTTCTCCACTAATTGACGAAGGCACAGCAAAAGTTTGCAACAAAAGAAAAGTGTCATGGAGTCCGGGTTGTGGATCGGTTACTGAAATTGGCAGGGCACACGAATTGGGAGCTGAAGTGGTTAAAATATTCCCTGGTTCGCAAGTGGGAGGCCCCGGTTTCGTAAAAGCCGTTTTAGGACCAATGCCTTGGACAAGCATAATGCCAACTGGTGGTGTTTCGCCAGACGAAGAGAATTTAAAAGCATGGTTCGAAGCCGGTGCAACGTGCGTGGGAATGGGATCACAATTATTTCCCAAAGAAGTTTTAGCGAATGAAAATTATGGCTACATTTCGGAAAAATGTGTCGAGGCGTTGTTAATCATTAAAAAATATAAAAAATAAGAAATACAATCGAATGATAAAAAAAAGATTAAAGCATCTTATGTATGGTGTACTGCTGATTTCCTCAGTCTCTTGTGTTGGAGTTAAGGAAAAAAGAGAGTTAAAGCTTGCCCACGGACTACCCGTTGATCATCCTGTGCACCGGGCAATGGAATTTATGGCTCAGCGGGCCGATGAATTATCGGAAGGTAAACTCAGTATCGATATTTACCCAGCCGAACAATTGGGTTCGGAGCAACAATGTGTAGAACTGGTTCAAATTGGCAGTCTGGCAATTACCAAAGTTTCGGCAGCGGTAATGGAAAGTTTTGCTGAAGATTACAAAGTTTTCGGACTTCCGTATATTTTTAAGTCGAAAGAACATGCCTTTAAAATTATGGATGGTGAAATTGGTCAGGATCTACTTTTGAGTACCGAAAACAAATGGATTCGCGGATTGTGTTATTACGATGCCGGATCGAGGAGTTTTTATACCAAGTCGAAACCAATTACTCATCCCGATGATTTGGCCGGAATGAAAATAAGAGTTATGCGAAGTATTACAGCTGTGGAAATGGTTCGGGCGCTGGGTGGCTCGGCAACTCCTATTTCGTGGGGTGAACTTTATACTGCTTTGCAAAGTGGAGTAGTTGACGGCGCTGAAAATAATCCACCAAGTCTTTATACATCCCGCCATTACGAGGTTTGCAAATTTTATTCGCTTGATGAACACACTACCATTCCCGATGTTTTGGTTATTAGTCAAAAAGTTTGGGATAAACTGTCATCTAAAGAGCAAGAATGGATTCAGCAGGCAGCAGATGAATCTGCCGTGTTAGAAAGAAAACTTTGGGCTGAATCGGAAAAAGAATCGTACGAAGAAGTTCAAAAAGCCGGAGTCAAAATAAACTATCCTGATAAGGAACCTTTTATGGAAAAGGTACAACCCTTACTCGAAAGCTACAAGGATAAACCTGTAATTTATTCCTATATAAAACGAATACAGGCAGTTGAATAAAAAATAAATAAAAATGACGATACGAAAAATTATTGAAAAATCGCTGGAGTGGTTACTCGTGTTTTTTATGAGTGTTTTGGTTATTGATGTATTGTGGCAAGTAACAAGCCGGTATATTATGAATTCACCCAGTAGTTTCACCGACGAACTGGCCGGGTTTCTACTCATTTGGGTCGGTTTGCTTGGTGCTGCTTATGTTGCGGGTAAACGCGAACACCTTGCAATCGACCTGCTTATTCAGCGAAGCGGACCAAAAAGGAAATTTTATCTCGAAATGATTATCAGTGCTGTTATAATCATATTTTCCGTTGCGGTTATGATTATTGGAGGAACATGGCTGGTTTACACACGACTATTTCTTTCAGTAAAATCAGCTGCTTTGGGATTGCCATTGGGACTTGTTTACCTGGTACTTCCGGTGAGTGGCGTCCTGATAACTTATTTCGATATAGACAACATGATTAATATGGTGAAAGAAAACCGGAAAAATTAAACTTATGGAATTACTTGAAATATTTGTACTTGTATTTAGTTTTATCATTTTACTAATAATTGGTGTGCCTATCGCTTTTAGTATCGGCATCTCGGGTATATTAACCATGCTGGTTAGCATTGATATGATTCCAGCATTGACCACATTTTCTCAACGCATGGCAACGGGTCTCGATAGTTTTGCCTTGCTCGCAATTCCATTTTTTATATTGGCGGGCAATATTATGAACAGCGGCGGAATAGCTATTCGGCTAATTGATTTTGCGCGGGTTTTGGTCGGCGGTATTCCCGGTGGAGTAGCAATTGTAAATGTTATGGCCAATATGCTTTTTGGAGCTATTTCAGGATCGGCTGCGGCATCGGCATCGGCAATTGGAAGTATAATGGGGCCTGAAATGAAAAAAGAAGGTTATCCTGAAAATTTCAGTGCTGCAGTTAATATTACTTCAGCGACCACGGGTTTGTCAATTCCTCCCAGTAATATCCTGATTGTTTATTCGCTTGCCAGTGGCGGAGTTTCTATTACAGCTTTGTTTCTTGCTGGTTATATCCCCGGTTTCCTTACGGGAATTGGCATTATTATTACTGCAATGACAATGCTAATTTATAAACGAAAAGGGTTTAATGCCGCATTGAAAAATTTGGGAATTGTTCTCCTTATTATTATTTCAATGTTTCTTGTTTATAAAGGTGTTTCATTTTCCAGAGCTTCATTTTCTCCGATAATTAATCGTATTTTAATGTACTTGGTAATAGCTGTTTTAGGTGTGTTTGCAGTTATTAGAACTATGAAGAATAAGGAAAAAGCATTGGCGGGAACCAAAAAGTTTCTCGATGCCATTCCTAGTTTTCTTATGCTGATTATTGTTATTGGTGGAATTGTTGCTGGTTTCTTTACTGCAACCGAAGCTTCTGCAATTGCTGTACTTTATTCCCTTATTCTTGCTTTTATTTATCGAAACATTACTATAAAAGATTTGCCGGGTATTATTTTGCGTTCTATTAAAACCACCGGAATTGTACTTTTACTGGTAGCCACTTGTTTGGGCTTGTCGTGGATAATGGCTTATGAGAATATTCCTCAAAATGTGAGTGCCGGACTTTTATCGTTAACCAGTAATCCATTTATGATTTTGTTGCTCATTAATATGATTCTGCTTTTTGTAGGTGTATTTATGGATATGACTCCTGCTGTTTTGATTTTTACACCAATCTTTCTTCCTATTGTAACTGCTATGGGAGTTGATCCTGTTCACTTCGGAATTATAATGGTATTAAATCTTAGTGTGGGGCTTTGTACACCACCGGTTGGTTCGGTGTTATTTATCGGATGCAGTGTTGCCGGTTTAAGTATCGATAAAGTAATTAAACCAATTTTACCAATGTTTATAGCCATGGTAATTGTGTTGCTACTTGTTACATATTTACCCGAACTAAGTTTGTGGTTGCCTACTAAATTTGGATTCTAGACTATTTAAATGATATTTTAAAAACCGGAAGATTTTAGTAAAAGCTTCCGGTTTTTTTATGGATTAACTTAAATTGTAACTAATTTTAGTGTTTAGTCATAAAGTCACCTGTTTTTAAATATGAAGCACCAGTTCGCAAATTTCAAAAGTCCGAAATGGTTTTGAACATTGAGTTTTTGATATTGATATTTATTTGAATTTTGGTACTTGAAGTTTGTGATTTTAATGACAAAGAGAAGAATTTACAGTTTATCGACAGACCCGTCTTATGTATGTCGCAAATACCAATTATAATGTATTTTTTGAAGTAAAATATTTTGAATTATAAAAATTTAAGATCGCAAAAATTATAAATGTTAAACAATAATTCAACCGAAGTACCATTTAAAAAACCTCCTTCACAGAGTAGTAATATTTTTACTGACTTCTGGCATTTTTTGTTGAATAAACCTAAAATTCAAACCTTAAGAAAATTCGATTCCGAAGAAAAACGTCAGAAGTTTAACCAACAAATTATGCAACGTGTTGGTGTCGATGTTGATAGGAATTCAGTTCTCAACATACATAAGATTGGAGTGGAAGCTCCTGTAAGTTATGTCTTTAACGAACTGTTAAACTGGAATGGCGATTCAACCTGCTGGCCAAACCATGTTGCAAAAGTTGAACGAGTTGATGATAAAATTGAAGAAATTCGAATTTTACCTTTTGGGTGGTCAAAATATCCGTTTAAGTTTATGAAGAGTTTTTTCGGATTAAACTTAATCCCGTTGTTTTATTTAAATGCAATACGGATAAAACAAACTCCCGATGCATTTGATTTTGATAATGCCCGATATCTTTTATACAAAAGTAGCGGCGGATATCCCATCGGAATTTTTACTATGTATGTGCGGTCATCTATTCATGAATTAGGGGAAACTGCACATTCACAACTGATATTTGCGGTAAGTTTTAATTTTTACGGGAAAGAAAAACAAGCAAACAGATTAGTAAACAGAATGTGGGAAGCTGTTCATAACAAAGTAACTTCTAATGTGTTGAACCGGATTAAGCAATTGAGCGAGTGGCGGATCGACAAAATGCAGGACACTGGTAAATATCAATGACTTTTTAAATAAGAGTATCATTTATTTCGTGAAGTTATCGATTTAGAACTTTATTGTTTTCGAATATAAATTTCACCCCAATTATCTTTTCTTTCGAAGCGTTTTACAAATTTAAAATTAGGTTTTTCATTTTCAGGAATAGTTTTCCATTCTCCGGTTGAGTCCAAAATTACAATGTTCGCATTCTCTAAATTGGGGAGTTGCTGCGTTTTATATCCTTCGTCTTTTGTTAAATAGTCAGTTATTGGATTGCGTAAAGCAACAAGCATATTAAATTCAGTAGCGAATATATTTTCATCCCATTCTTGTTGTTCGCAATATAAAACCATTTCTTTTAACATTGGCAAATATTGTACATATCCAAGGTCTTTGTCTCCTTTTCCACTTTTTGTAGCTGAATAAAATAAAGGTACAATTATCATTAACGCAACTATCGAATAATGAATCAGTTTGTGTTTTATTTTAGTTTGATTAAATATTTCCACGCTTAATAAAATGAAAAATGGAAATGCCGGGAGCATGTATCGATAAGTATAGAAATTAACCGAGGTAAAAATTAGCAACATTATTATTTGAAAAATCATCAAAATAAGAATTCGCGCATTCAATATCGGTTTTCTTTTAAATAGTAAGAACAAAAATGAAACTATAGCCACAAAAGAAATAACGTTTCTACCATACATTGTAAAAAGAATTGCATTTGAAGATTTTACAACGCGTCTTATGTTATCGAAATTCAAGTCAATTAAATCAATGTGTTCGTTGAAAAAGAAAGTGTTATAAGAAATGAAATTTAATAGTAAATGAATTAAAAAAACAACTAATGGAATAGTCATGATGAAAAGATTTTTATAGACCTTTCTATTCCATGAATTTTTAAGACTTTCTATGAAAATAAATAATCCAAATCCAAAGGCAAAAACTAATCCTGTCTCTTTTGTTAATACCAATAACGATGCAAAAAATGCATAATAACCTAATTTGTTTGAGAGAAAAAAATGGAATGATAAAAGAAGCAAAAGTGTAAGTAAAACTTCTGGTAAAAGCAAAGTAGATTGAGCAAGAAAAAGTGATTGACTGCTGAATATAATTACAGTATAATTTGCAGTTTTTTTCGAAAAATATTTTGTTCCTAAAAAGTATAAAGTAATAATTGTAATAATAGAAAATATAAGCGGCAAAGTTCTAACTACCCAGGTTTCAAAAGAAAATATTTTTATCCAAACGGCATTTAGAAAGTAAAAAAACAAGGGATGACCTTTGGAAAAAAATATGGAAATTTTACCTGGTAAAATGCTTGGACCACTTTTGGCTAATTCAATAATTGCCGGGAAATAAGACCATGCTTCATCCCACGAAAATGGCAGAAAAAGGTGTGGGATTTTAACAATTAAAAAACTTACAATTGCTATAAATAGTACAATATTATTTTTAATTACCGTAGGCACTTCATCGATTTATATCGTTGCAATATTACAAAAAAGGGGTGCTAAACGCACCCCCATATAAAAATAATTAAACAGCATTAAAGTTTTACAGACTTAGTTGTGTTTTTTGCTTTTTGCGATTCGTAGTTAAAGGTAATTTCACCTTTCCCTTCAATTAGAAATTGGTACTCAACAACGCCATAACTTGGAATTGACAGAAATTGAACATCCGGCTTTTTGTCTTTATAACTTACTTTGTTCAAACGAATATCGTTTAATTTTCCACCAGCAACAACATTTCCTCCTGTAACTTTTAACATGTCGAGCGAATGAAGTTTAGTTTTAACCGAGTGTGCTGTCATGGATGGTAATCCTTTCGCATTCTCTAAACGCACTCTAACCTGATGCAGGTTTTTACCAATCTCTTTTACATCAAACACATCCATCGAAATTTCGGGTGTGTGCAAGGCTGAAAGGAAAACAACCGAAGCATTTCTATGAACCAATTCGGGCAACATAAAAGGATGTGGCAGGCGAGAACTCATTTTTACCCAACCGCCAATTTCAACTTCGCCATAAACCGGATGGTCGAATTTCTTCCATTCTTTGTACAGTTCGCCTTGTGCTACGTTGTCGTTAAATTTCAATTGCTCGCGGCTACGCTCTGTACGAGTGCCCCGCATTAACGACTCAATATCGTCTTCTTTAGGTTCATCCTTTTTAACCGTATAAGTCTCCTGACTTCTCATAAACAATTCGCCAACAAAAGAATATATTCCATGAATAAAAAACAGATGAGAATCGAAATCGCCATAAGTTGGATATAAATCGTAGGCAGGTTTGTACACATATCCGGGTGTTATTTTTTCAGCTTCTTTTCCTATTACATCATAGGCGGCAATATCAGATTGTGAAATTTCTACTGATTTTTCGGCTGGTACACGCAACCACATTCCTCCGGTATTGTGAAATGCGTAACCGATAATAATATTTGGACGCGCCGAAATGTATTCGTTAATTGCTTTTAAGCCCACACCGGAAAGTGGAAAGTTTCCGGCACCACGTTGAACATAAGGAGGCATCCAATTCGAACCCCAGTTTCTGTTAGGGTCGAGGTAACCTTCAGCATCCTCGTTTATGCGTCCATCTCCATCGTTGTCAATTCCTTCGTAACCAAGCAAGGAATATTCACCTTTTTCTCCGGGTTTAACAGGAACCAAAATGCGTTTATCTTCCGAATCAACTTTGTACTTTCCGAAAGGATCTTTAATTCTCATTTGACATATGTTGCCGTCACCGTCTAAATCATCGGGTGCATCTTCATCAAAAAGTCCGTCACCATCATCGTCTTTTGCAACTCTGATACTTCGGTTTGAGCTGGGTGTATTTCCATCTTCAAAAAAATGGAATCGTCCATCTACATTTACAACCGGAATTATATAATGTGCATTTTTATCGACTGCTTTGGTTACTTTTTCGTTTTCGCCATATTTGGTTAGAAGCATGTTGGCATAATACAAACAAACTTCGCCCGCCTGAATTTCATTTCCATGAATGTTGCCATCAACATAAACTCCGGGTTTACTTAATTCATCTCCGGTTTTAGAGTTGTTAATAGTAAGTGCATAAATATCCCGACCTTCTTCGCTCTGCCCCAAAACTTCTAATTTAGTTAGTTCCGGATAAGCTTTATTTAAAACTTTTAATGCTTCGTTTACTTCTTCGTAGTCGTAGTACCTGTCGAAACGTAGTGGTACTTCAATTTTTCCTTTGTCTGCTGAAAAACCAGTAAATACAAATGAAAATAGTAGTGTGAATAAAATATATCGTTTCATAATTAACCTCCAATTTTAATTTGTTTCACATCGCTTCCAAACACAGCAGATTCAATTTTTGCCGAAATGCTTGTTTTTGCTTCTGCTTTTATTAGCCAGGTTAGTTTCTTTACCTGATTGCCTCCAATATTTCCAAGTGGAGTTCGTTTAATTCCTTCCAGTACTTCGAAATCGCCCTCTAAAATAACTACCACCGGAGCAGGCTGATTGTTGCGCTGTCCCATTGCAATCGGATATGGAAGATATCCCTTGTTTTCGACATAAATTTCGAGCTTATAAACATCAGCACCCCGTTCTGTAACTTTCCCTTCAACCAACGAAATGTTGGGCAATTTTTTTGAAAGTTGAAGCAACCACGGAAGTTGAACCATTAATAATGAATCTATTTTTTCTGCTTTTGGTGTTGATTCCAAAAAAGGAGCATAACCACCAATTTCAACTTTACCTAATGTTGGATGGTCGTATTCTTGCCACTGAACGAATCCTTTTTCGTCTAATTCTTTTTCAGAATAGGCGAGAAGTGCTTTGTCTTTCTCACTTAACTCATCCTCTTTTTCAGGTTTTGGCATATTTTTCATCATGCCAGCCATCTGTTTTGGAGAGAACCTTCCAGACTTCATCATTTCAATAATTCCCTTGGCGTTAAAACGATCCGGTGCATTATTAGCTTTTAAAAATGCAGCAATTTTATCTTCTCCCAAAGCAGTAAAATCATCAGCACTCATTTTTTCTACCTCGTCCATCGTAACTGTTCCTTCCTCTTTTTTCTTTTCTTCTTTTACTTTTGGAACAGAAAATAAATTCATACTAAAAGAAGGAACTCCAAGATGATAATAGGCCCAAAGTTCAAACGAGCCATTTTTTGCTGGAGTTGGTGCAAGTGTTTCTGTATTGAACTTTTTTTCTTTCAGGTATTTTTTATAATCTTCAGAGAATTTGGTATAAAATTTAGAGTCATCATCCAAAGGATTAACTGCTGCTCCCAAACCTAAAAAACCGGCAACCATCGAAGGTGTTACTTCCATTCCGGCCGGTACGCGTGCTTTCATCAATTCAACAACTTCATCCATTTTGTAAGTTTTACTGGCATCAACACCAAATATCCGAGCATATCGGCTTGGAATTTTAATGCTTTCGAGATTTGCACCTCCTTTTCGA